>VSSQ01000073.1_pt1 | contig 142982 bp, 92 predicted proteins | sample 4763081 | NCBI WGS metagenome assembly VSSQ01 (sample SAMN12137344, study PRJNA551015) | bioreactor metagenome | isolation source: SDC9 anaerobic chlorinated ethene degrading culture | place: USA: Knoxville, Tennesee | collected 2015-01-01 | reverse complement strand
ACGAGGACGTCTGCGCCAACCGGCAACAGGTTGCCACGAATGCACGAATGTAATGATTGAGCGAGCGTCACCCGACGCGTGCCACGGGCATCAACGGATGGTCTCGGCTGGTAATAGTAATAAGTACGGACGAGGACGTCTGCGCCAACCGGCAACAGGTTGCCACGAATGCACGAATGTAATGATTGAGCGAGCGTCACCCGACGCGTGCCACGGGCATCAACTCCAGATCGCGCGCGTCTTCAGACGCGTGCTACGAGCATCAACGGAATCAAACCTGCAAAACGTAACCCACGCAAAGCCCCCGCCAAATCGGGGCAAGCTGCCAAGACACAAGGATTATTTTGCGAACCCGTAATTCCTGACTTCCCCGCAAGGCCAGGCGGCAATAATCAACGAACTGATCTAACAAGTTTTCTTCCAACTCCAGATCGCGCGCGTCTTCAGACGCGTGCCACGAGCATCAACAGAATCAAACCTGCATAACGTAACCCACGCAAAGCCCCCGCCAAATCGGGGCAAGCTGCCAAGACACAAGGGTTATTTTACGAACCCGTAATTCCTGGTTTCCCCGCAAGGCCAGGCGGCAATAAATAACGACCTGACCTGACAAGTATTCATTCAACTTGTCAGGTTTTCTTGATTCCGTAGGGTAAAATGACGTTTGCTCCGTGCCGGCCGGCAAAAGGTTAATTAAAAGTAGCCACGATCCCGATAGCGATCGGGACACGAATGTAATGATTGAGCGAGCGTCTCCGCTCAGGCCGCGGGGCCGCGCATTCGCAACAGGGGAGACGCCCTGGCATTGGTCCGGGGCCTCCTCTATTTGTTCAGATCGGGCAAACGCACGATCCAGCCGGCTTTAAAACATCCCCAAAGCCCAGTAAGTATGGCCTCCGCCGCATCATGAGTCGGGATATTCATCCCCGGGGCATCTGAACTTTTTATAAACTGCATGGCCATCTTTACCGCCGTTTGTTTGGCTTTCGTTCCTGACCTCTGCTGGCGGTTGTAAAGCAGATCGCGCCTCCATTCGCCGGCATCTGTTCTTATTGTGGTAATCCCCAGTTTTCCGGCCGCGTGTATCCAGGTTTCGGCAACCGGTCCTCCGCCTTCAATAATCAGATATTCAAGACCATCAATGGATTTCAGCAATGGGTAAACTGCTCTGCGAAGCCCTGAAATGGAGCCCATATTGTGTGAGCGGTACCAGACAAGTTGTCCTTGATTGTTAAATAACGCCAGTCCCGTGCGAATACCGGCATCCACGGAAAGCAGCAAGCGGTCTGAAGTATTTGATGTATTCATTAACAATTTACTAAGATTGGTTCAGAAACGGTTCCTGACCGGTGTATCAAACACAAATTTAATGAAAGCGCACCGATTAGGGACGGATTTTGAAGCTGTTTCAGCGGCTGCAACGAATGAATACTGAATTATTGTAACTTTTACACTAACTCCAACCACATCTTATATCCGGTTTATCCGGAAGTGATGGTTAATGTCTGAAATCAGATTTTTTTCTGAGAGATAAGACAGGCGGAACCTGAACGGATGCCGTAAGGGATATGCGAGTACATATTAAATATTTGATAATAAGTTTAATGCAATAATTTTAAACGGGTAATAAAAACACCTTTTCCCTTTGTCAATCGGGGGAAAGTTTCTAATTTAGCCCGCACTAACACCGGATTTAAAAACCAACTAAAATATAGTTTTATGTTAGAACTTGACTGGACACACTTACCCTTCGGGTATGTAAAAACCGACTACAATGTCCGTAGTTATTACAGAAACGGGAAATGGGGGGAGCTGGAGATTTCCTCCTCTGAATATGTAAGTATGCACATTGCTGCCTCTTCGCTGCATTATGGTCAGGAAGCATTTGAAGGGATGAAGGCATTCAGGGGAAAGGACGGTAAGATCCGTATTTTCCGTTGGGATGAAAATGCCAAGCGTATGGAGAATTCGGCCAACGGTGTTATGATGGCTGTTGTTCCGCATGATCTGTTTTTGAAGGCCATCACTACGGCCATCAGGCTCAATGAGCGCTTTATTCCGCCCTACGGAACCGGTGCTTCGCTGTATCTGCGGCCGTTGCTGATCGGAACCGGTGCACGCGTAGGGGTAAAACCCGCCGACGAGTATCTCTTCCTGGTATTTGTTACCCCGGTCGGGCCTTATTTTAAGGAAGGCTTTAAGCCGGTGGCCCTTCAGATTGCCCGCGATCATGACCGTGCTGCCCCCAAAGGAACCGGCCGTTTCAAAGTGGGCGGAAATTATGCCGCCAGCCTTAGCGCCGGTGAGGAAGCCCATGCCGCCGGTTATGCCGCTGCACTCTTCCTCGATGCAAAAGAGAAAAAATTTATTGATGAAGCGGGACCGGCAAACTTCTTTGCCATTAAGGGAAATAAATATATCACCCCGAAATCTGAATCCATTCTTCCTTCCATTACCAACAAGAGCCTGATGGATCTTGCCCGCGATATGGGTATGGAAGTTGAGGTAAGGCCTGTACCGGTGGAAGAGCTTGCTGAGTTCGACGAAGTAGGCGCCTGCGGGACCGCTGCCGTGATCTCACCAGTGTGTAAAATCGATGACCACCTGACCGGACATGTATACAAATACTGTAGCGACGGACAGGCCGGACCGGTTTCCACCAAACTTTACAAGCGCCTTCAGGGGATTCAGTACGGCGATGAGCCGGATATCTTCGGATGGAATTATATTGTTGAATAACAAGCGAATGCTGATAAAAAAAAAGCCCGTGAGAACGGGCTTTTTTTATGCTGGGAAAGTGAATTATTTTTTTACCAGCAGACCGGCCATTTCTTCCTGCATGACTTTGGCCTCAGCAGCTGCCCTTTCGGTAAAATCAGTGCTGCCTGACGCATAAATTATACTACGTGAGGCATTTACAAGCAATCCGCAATCTTTGTTCAGTCCGTATCTGGCCACCTCCTGAAGGCTGCCGCCCTGAGCGCCGACGCCGGGTACCAGAAGAAAATGATCCGGAACAATTTTTCTTACTTCTGCCAGCATTTCGGCCCGGGTGGCGCCGACAACAAACATCATATTGCCTGGGTTTCCCCAGCTGGCAGCTGTGGTCAGTACCTTTGAAAACAGTTTTTCTCGCTGCCTGTTTTCCGAAAGCTGAAAATCAGCAGCCCCCTTGTTGGATGTGAGTGCCAGAAGAATTACCCATTTGTCTTCAAATGACAGAAAGGGTTTGACGGAATCCTCGCCCATGTAAGGAGCCACGGTCACAGCGTCAAAATCAAGCCCTGAGTCCTGTTTGCAGAAGAAAGCTTTGGCATACTGGGCCGAGGTGTTCCCGATATCGCCCCTCTTGGCGTCGGCAATGGTGAAACACTGGTCCCTGAATGACTCCAGGTAAGCCATGGTTTTGTTTAAACTATTGAGACCGGCCATGCCGCGCGACTCATAAAAGGCCAGGTTGGGTTTGTAGGCAACCGCGTAGGGCAGGGTTGCATCGATGATCTGCCGGTTAAATTCGTAGATAGGGTCAGCCGTATTCCTCAGGTGAGCTGGAATTTTTTCCATGTCGCTGTCGAGTCCGACACACAGAAAGGATTGCTTTTGCCTGATCAGGTGGATAAGTTGTTCGCGGTTCATAGTACAAGGATTGATTGGGATCAGCCGCTAAATTAGAAAAAAGCGCTGAATTACAGGTCTGCCCGCGTGGAAATACAAAGCAATCCCGTGTTTCAGTAAGTCAATCGACTGAATACGAATAGAAAAGAATCGGTCAGAGATGCAAGCACTGTAATGGAAGGGCAGGCGGGATTAACCCACCGCTTCCTTCAGGCGCTCGGCATTTTCGGCAAGTTGCAGCGCGTCAATCATGTCCTGTATATCGCCGTCCATAAAAGTGGGCAGGTTATATACGGTGAGGTTGATCCGGTGGTCGGTAATGCGGCTCTGGGGATAGTTATAGGTGCGGATTTTGGCAGAACGGTCTCCGGTTGAAACCATGGTCTTCCTCTTTTTGGAAATCTCGTCGAGGTATTTCTGATACTCAAGCTCAAAAAGGCGGGTCCTGAGGATCGTCATGGCTTTGTCGTAATTCTTCAGCTGCGATTTCTGATCCTGAATGGCAACGGTGATTCCGGTGGGAATGTGGGTAAGCCTTACAGCCGAATAAGTAGTATTTACAGACTGTCCGCCAGGGCCCGAAGAGCAGTAAAGGTCTTTACGGATATCGCTGGGTTTTAGCTCAATATCAAATTCATCGGCCTCGGGAAGCACCACCACCGATGCCGCGGAGGTATGCACTCTTCCCTGCGTTTCGGTCTGGGGAACGCGCTGCACACGATGAACGCCCGATTCATATTTCATCTGACCGTAAACGTTCTCCCCGGAAATATTCAGGATAATTTCTTTATAACCGCCCACGGTACCGTCAGTGAAATCAACCAGTTCGATTTTCCAGCCCTTGGTTTCACAGTATTTGGTATACATTCTGTAAAGGTCTCCGGCAAAGATACTTGCTTCGTCACCGCCGGTACCGGCGCGGATTTCCACCACGGCATTCTTACCGTCCTGCGGATCGGAAGGAATCAGCATCAGGCGGATGTCTTCTTCCATCGTGTCGCGGGCTTCTGTCAGCGTATTCAGCTCCTCCTTGGCCATTGCCCTGAATTCCTCGTCCTTCTCGTTGTAAAGGATTTCCTTTGCCGATTCAATATTTGCCAGTACGGTTTCGTATTCCTTATAAGCGACAATTATCGGCTGCAACTCCTTGTAATCCTTACTGAGTTTAATATACGCCTTCATATCGGCCATGACGGCCGGTTCATTCATCTGTTTTTCAATATCCAGGTAGCGTTGATATATGGCCTGAAGCTTATCGAGCATGGTGCTTGGTTTTTGGGGTGCAAAGATACGGAATTCCATCTTTCATGATTGAGTGATGATCAAGTCATGGTAAAAAGAGGGTGAGGTTGTGGGGTAATTCGCTGTTTGATGCGTTGGAATATGTTAAGAAATATAAGTATGCCAAAAACTGCAACATTTCAACCCGTTGAGCCTGACTGCAAAGGTGAAACACCACCTTCATCCAGGTTCAATCCGCCTGACTGCCGTATTCAAACAGGGATCATACTTAAAATATAATACGGCGCGTAATTTAGTTTCATCAAAGTCATTAATTCTTTCACTTGTCTACGTTTAACTTTAAACACTTTCTCTAATATCCTTCAATTTCTGAAGATGCTCAATTCCGTTTTCTTACCCCCGGCTTGAGCCGGGCGTAATCAGCAGCTGACAAACGAAAGGGCTTCAGCCCAAAAGGCGGCACAAGTTTATTCGCAGCCAGGCATTGGCAAAAACCGGCAGTTCAGAAAGTTCCCCCAGGCCCGGCTTCTCCCGGCTTTTCGGCTAAAGCCGGCTGGTTACGGGGGCTGCTGTTTCCCCGGGCTGAAGCCCGGAGTAAATCAAACGAAATTATTCACAATTCTTCAGAAATATGAGGTCTGAATCAGGAATTAAAGTCAACCAACGCAGGCATTAAGGAGATTGGACCTTTATTCATAAATCTACCGGAACCTGAATATTTAATACTGAAAAATGGATGCTCCGGCAGAAATTGTCAGTCTGGGTTGCTTTGCCGCTTCACACCTGCCCACCACCTTCGCTTCGATCCCGAAACTTTCCGAGATCTCTACAAGCGCTGCGGCGATTTCTTCCGGTACGTACAGTTCCATCCGGTGTCCCATATTGAAGACCTTATACATTTCCTGCCACGAAGTACCCGATTGCTCCTGAATGATGCTGAAAAGCGGCGGAATCTCGAAAAGGTTATCCTTGATCACATGAAGATTATCCACAAAATGCAACACCTTGGTTTGTGCGCCGCCCGAGCAGTGCACCATGCCGTGAATCTGGCCATGAAATTGATCAAGTATCTTTTTGATAACCGGGGCATAGGTGCGGGTAGGGGAGAGGACCAGTTTGCCCATGTCGATGCCCGGCACCGGCGAGGGGTCCGTAAGTTTTAGTTTGCCGCTGTAAGCAAGCGATTCGGGGATATCCGGATCGAAGCTTTCAGGGAAGAGCGATGCATATACTTTATCAAAAACATCATGCCTGGCCGAAGTCAGCCCGTTGCTGCCCATGCCTCCGTTGTAAGTACTTTCATAGCTGGCTTGTCCGTAGGAAGCAAGTCCGACAATGACATCGCCCGCCTGTATGCGGTGGTTTGATACAACCCGGTTGCGCGGCATGCGGGCCGTAACTGTGGAATCAACAATAATGGTCCTGACAAGGTCGCCCACATCGGCCGTTTCGCCGCCGGTTGACCAGATGCCGACGCCATAGCTGCGCATCTCTTCCAGAAATTCCTCCGTGCCGTTGATGATGGCGGCAATCACCTCTCCGGGGATTTTATTTTTGTTTCTTCCGATGGTGGATGATAAAAGAATGTTGTCGGTAGCGCCCACGCAAAGCAGGTCGTCGGTGTTCATCACCACGGCGTCCTGAGCGATGCCTTTCCATACGCTGAGGTCGCCGGTCTCTTTCCAGTAAAGGTATGCCAGCGATGATTTGGTACCTGCCCCATCGGCATGCATAATGTTGCACCATTCCGTGTCATTCCCGAGTATGTCGGGGATGATTTTACAGAAGGCCTTGGGATACAGTCCTTTGTCGATACTGGCAATGGCATTGTGCACATCCTCTTTCCCGGCGGAAACGCCTCTTTGGATATATCTCGATTCCTGCGACATAGTTGTAATATAAACCAAAGCAAACCGGCTGCCGAAGCAGCCGGTTTGAAAATGTTAATTGAAAATCAGTTGTTTGTTCGCTTCATCAATTTTAAACCTGCCCAGCATATTGATGGTACTTTCGCCCATAATCACGCCTTCGGTAATCTTATGCGAAACGTTGGCTTCGACATTGGTAACGGTTTTCGGCCCTATTTTAAATTCCCTGATTTTAAATACGGCGCGGTCGGCAATAGAGCCTTCGGCCAGGATCACATTGGCATCCCCGATAAAATCATCTTTTGTGATGGCTCCCGACTGCAGCAGTTTCTGCGCTTCGGGCAGAGAGAAGATCAGTCCGCGGTCGTTGCGGTCGAGCATGATTTTTACGGTAATTCCGTTTACAATCACCGGAATGGTAACGGCATTGCCGCGACCTACTTCAATGGCCACAATATTGTCCTCAGGATTAATTTTGATATCTACCTTCTGGGTAATTTCCTTGTTTTTCGGTTTAGGGACGAAGTCTTTGCTGAGCACCCTGAATTCTGTCCGGCGGTTGAGGGCATGAGCGGCCTCTTTTTCGGCAGTGGTGTTTAAGGAATCGATAAATGTTTCGGTAAGCCTGACGCCGGTTTTAAACAGAAAACCATCTTTACGAACATCTTTTGCCAGCACCCTGGGAACACGTTCGCCATAGCCTTTGGCCACCAAACGCTCCGGGTCAATGCCCCTGTCAATCAGATAATTAACGACCGATTCTGCACGGCGCTGCGAGAGGATATCGTTGCGTTCTTCGGTGTCGCGCGCATCGGTATGCGAAGCGAGTTCAATCACCACGGTTTCGTTTTCGAGCAGGGTTTTGATCAGTCCCTGCAATGAATCCTGGTATTGTGGTTTCAGGTCCCATTTTGCCAGGTCGTAAAGAATGTCGGGCAATACAACGGGCTTTTCAGGAATGGGTTCCAGCAGGAAGTCGATTACAAAATCCTTGTTTTTCTCCAGCCCAACGGTGGTTTCCCTGGCTTTTTTATTGAAATAATTGTCTTTCAGCACAGTAAGCTCATAGGTGACATTGGGCTTGATCTGTGATTTGCTGAATGAATAGAATCCTTTGGGATCGGTTTTGGCATCCACGGAAGACCCGTCGGAGCCAACCAGCCTGACAGTGGCCAGGGGGACAAACTGAAGGGTGCGGTCATCTTTCACGGTTCCCTGCAGGGTAAAGACCAGCGGCGGATTGATAAATGAATAGATATCATCGCCCCCGCGTCCGCCTTTGCGGTTCGAGGTCATAAACCCCTGCTCTTCGCCCGGCTGGAAGACCATGGCAAAGTCATCGGCGCTTGAATTTACAGGAACCTCCATATTTACCGGGACTGTCCATTCGTCTCCGCGTCTGACGCTCTTGAAAATATCAAGCCCCCCGAGTCCGGGATGGCCATTGGAGGCAAAATAGAGAATTGTATCATTTTTCAGAAAGGGAAAAACTTCATCCCCCGGCGTATTCACGACAGTTCCCAGGTTAAGCGGTTTGTTAAATTCATCGGAGGTGCTTTTCCTGGTGGCAATCCAAAGGTCTTTCCCGCCCTGTCCGCCTTTGCGGTCACTGGAGAAAATAAGTGTAAGCTCATCCGAACTGATTGCCGGGTGACCGTTGGTAACCGCCGTGTCTTTGCCGAGGTCCAGCACCTGCGGTTCCCCCCAGCCCCTGCCGGATCTTTTTACGACAAGAATCTGACAGTTTGAGGCAGAGTCTTCGGAATTTCCGCAACGGGTATAGTAAAGCGTGGTAAAGTTGGCATTAAAGGCGGGCGCCCCTTCGTTGCCGGAGGTATTAATTCTGCCTTCGGCATCGGCAAGTGCCGGTTCACTCCATTCGCCTTTCCTGTCCTGGCGGGTAAGGAACAAGTCACTGAAGTTTTGTCCCGTCCAGTCATCCAGTCCTTTGCCGGTACTTCCCTCTCTGGTAGAAGTGAAAATCAGCGCATTAAAAAATTTATCGGCATAGGTGGCCGCAAAATCATCACTTTTTGAGTTGATCTTTTTTACGTTGGTAACTGTAAATTTGGTAGGATTTTCGATCCATTCCGATGCCAGTTCGCAGGACCTCAGGCCATTGGTTCCCCGTGGGTCATCCGGTACATTTTCGATATACAGGCTGTAATAGTCCTTTGCATCTTCGTATTTTTCATTGGCCCTCAGCATATTGGCATAATGCAGGTATGTTACGGGATTCCGTCTGGCAAAATCACTTTTGATGATCCTGCGGTAGGTGACTTCGGCCCGCTTGGTATTGTTCATCATGCGGTAACATTCCGCCATCTGAAAAGAGATCCTGTCCTTTTCGGGCCTGCTTTTGGTTTTGGAATAGGCTTTTTTGTAACGGTTAACCGCAACATTGTACTGGAAATTGTTGAAAGCTTCTTCGGCAGCGGCTATCCTTCTGCTTTGGCCATAGCTGACCGACGGACTGACAAAGGCAACTATTATAAAAATTCCCAGGCTCAGCAGGGTGCCGGATATGGAATACTTTCTGGATGTTTCAGGAAAAACCATTGTTTTGATGCTGATTTGACTGCTAAATTAGACATTTTTCGCTTTTATGCCTGATCAACTGTACATCTGAACGAAAATGACTGATGATTTAACGGATTTAATGGTTTAAAATTGTACCCCGAACCGGGTGGACTTTATATGCCGGTATAGCCGGAAAAATTCCGGTCATTTATTGAGAGATTCAGTATCCTTTTGATCAGTTTTATCCGGATTTTTATGCATCTCAGCCGGATTTGAATGATCCGGCTCATCGTTTCTTGATTCCAGCCCGTAAGGGTCCGGAACAGGCCCGGGTTCAGAACTAACATCCATATGCCCGTGCGGAGTGATTTCTCTTTCTATCTTATTACCGGTATTAATCAATTCATCCTTAACAATATCACCCCCTTGCCGCAATGTTTCCCTCGCGGTGTTCAGTTCCCTGGCGATGCCGCTGGTCTCTTCCCTGAATTCGCGGGTAATATCGCTGGATGCCTTTTTCAGTTCATTCATTGTGCGGCCGATCTTCCTGGCAATTTCGGGCATTTTTTTAGGGCCGAAGATCAGGAAAACCGCCAGGATAATGATCAGAAACTCTCCTCCGCTGATATCAAGAAAAAGGAGTGGCTGGATGTACATTGGTTTATTGCTTGATGTGGTAAAATTACAAAAAACCTTCTTCATTCCTGATGTGATAACCGGATGCAGGTAAACTGTTTTTTTTCTGATGGATGAATTGCATTTTCATCCGGCTTCCGGATGACCATCCAATAAAAAAGCCCCGTTAACGATTGGCTGACGGGGCTTTTTCAGATTTATTTCAGATAATTATTTCTGAAGTTTTTTAGCTTCTTCTTTTCTCTTCCTGCGTTTTGCTGAATTGGTAATGAAGTCAAAAGCTATCGGAGAAGCAATAAATATGGATGAATAAGTACCCACAGCGATACCAACCATCAGGGCGAACACGAAACCGCGGATCACCTCACCACCAAAGATAAATATGGCGATCAACACAACGAGGGTAGTTCCGGCGGTGTTGAAGGTACGGCCCAGGGTGCTGTTCATGGCGTGGTTCATATTGTCGGTGATGGCCCGCTTTGGATATAGCCCGATATACTCCCTGATACGGTCGAAAATGATCACGGTGTCATTGATTGAATATCCGATGATCGTAAGCAGGGCGGCGATAAATGCCTGATCCACTTCGAGGTTAAACGGTAATATCCCCGAGAAAATCGAATACAGCGAGATGGTGATCATGGTGTCGTGCGCCAGTGATATCAGACCTCCAATACCATACTGCCATTTCTTGAAACGGATGGCGATATAGATAAAGATGATCAGCAATGCAAAGAAGACAGCAAGAACAGCACCTTGTTTGATATCGTCGGCAATGGTAGGTCCGACTTTCTGAGAACTCAGCCTGCCCAGTACTTTGGCTTCATCGTCGGCGGTGAAGTCGTTGAAACTCATCGGGGTGTCGTAGAGTCCTTTAACACCATTGTAGATTTTGGCTTCCACGATGGAGTCAGCCGCCTGGGTATCCTCTTCGATCATGTATTTGGTGGTAATTTTCACCTGGTTGGCGCCTCCAAAGGTTTTAACTTCAGGGGCTTCCCCGAATTCTTCGGCCAGCAGGCTTCTCACCTCATTGGTACCTACTTCCTTGTCAAACCGGATTACATAAGTACGACCCCCCGAAAAGTCAACACCGAAGTTCAATCCTTTGGTAGCCAGTGATATGATGCCGATAAAGATCAGAATTCCGGAAGCGATGTACATCTTTTTACGCATACCGATAAAGTCAAAATTGACCTTTGTAAATGCGTAGCGGGTGTACTGGTTGTCGAACGGAATATTTTTGTTTTTGCGCAACTGCCATTCAAAAATTATCCTTGAGATAAAAATTGAAGTAAACAACGATGTGATGATACCGATGATCAGCGTGGTGGCAAAACCCTGAACGGGGCCTGATCCGAAAATATTCAGCACAATACCGGTAAGCAGTGTGGTAACATTACCGTCGATAATGGCAGAGTAGGCGTTGTTGTAACCATCGGTAATGGCCAGCCTGAGTCCTTTACCGGCCCTCAGCTCTTCCCTGATTCGTTCGTAAATAATTACGTTGGAGTCAACGGCCATACCCAGGGTAAGTACGATACCCGCGATACCTGGCAGGGTCAGCACTGCTCCTAACGATGTGAGTACACCGAAGATAAAAAAGATATTGGTAACCAGGGCAAGGTCGGCAACCCATCCGGCACGGTTGTAATACAGCACCATGTAGATAAGTACCAGGACAAATGCAATAACGAAAGAGGTCAGACCGGAGGTGATGGATTCGCGACCGAGTGATGGTCCGACCACTTCTTCCTGAACTATGCGGGCAGGAGCAGGCAGCTTACCTGCTTTAAGGATGTTTGCAAGGTCCTGCGCTTCTTCAATGCTGAAGTTTCCGGTAATGGATGAACGTCCGTTGGGGATTTCGCTGTTTACACGGGGTGCTGAATACACATAATCATCAAGTACAATGGCAATCTGGTTGCCGATGTTATCGGCGGTGAGCCTTTTCCATGTTTTGGCGCCTTCGGCGTTCATCAGCATGGTAATCTCCACCCTGCCGTTCTGGTCGTAATCCTGGCGGGCGTCAACAACAGCGTCGCCACCCAGGGGGGCAAGGCCGTCGCGGCTGGTCACCTTCAGGGCGATCAGTTCAAGAATGTCGGGACGGTCCTTTTCAGGCTTTACGGTCCAGGCCAGTTTCAGGTCCCTGGGGAAAATACTGGCGGTCTGACGCAGCATGCGGTTAACCCGGGCGGTATCCTTTATCGTTGCAAAACCAACCGTAGCGCCCTCGCCCGGGAAATACTGTCCCTGGGCGTTAGGGAAAATAGCCGGGTTGAGGTAAGCGAAGAGCGGATTTTCTTTGGCATATTTTTCAAATGATTCCTTTTGCTGATCTGCAGCGGTGGTATCGCTGATCTTGTCTAGCAAAGTCGACTGGGCAGTGTCAGACTGGGCAGTGGCCGCAGTATCGGCAGGAGTTGTTTGCTCTGTCTGTTGTGTCTGTTCCGCATCAGCTGTTGTAGTATCAGCATTGGTGGAATTTGCCTGAACGGTTTCGGTTGCGATGGAAGCGAGCCGTTTATTGGCATCTTCAAAGTAGGGAACAAGCTCGGCAAACTGATAGGTCTCCCAGAATTCAAGCTGAGCAGTTCCCTGAAGGAGCTTACGCACCCGCTCAGGCTCTTTGATACCCGGAAGTTCAACCAGGATGCGGCCGGCAGTCTGAAGCTGCTGAATATTGGGCTGTGCTACCCCGAAGCGGTCGATACGGGTACGCAGGATATTGTATGTGCGGTCAATGGCACCCTTAGTCTCCTCACGGATTACATCCAGTACCTCACTGTTGGTTGAATTGTATGAAATCCTGTCCTTAAGCTCCACTGTGTTGAAAATAGCGGCAAGGCTTGCATTGGGGTCAATCTCCTGAAATGATTCTCCGAAAAGCGTCACAAAATCACTCTGACTGTTTTTCTGCTTCTGCAGGGCCATGTCGACAGCCTGGGTAAATACAGGATTGGTGCTATAACCTGACAGCGCCCTTACAATATCTACAACCGATACTTCAAGGGTTACGTTCATACCTCCCTTGAGGTCAAGTCCCAGGTTCAGTTCGCGTTCTTTGCACTCCTGATAAGTATATTTGCGAACCAGGATGTTAAATACCGGCTGACCCGACATCGAATCAAGATAGTAACGCTCTCTTGATCTGCTGATGGAATCAAGCAGTTTCTGTTCGAGCAACGTGTTTCCCCTGGCCAGCTCTCTCGCCTGACTTATAGCAGCTTCATTCCTGGAATACTCCCTGGCTTTTTTCTCAACCCTTTTCGTAAAGAAGGTGAACGAAAGCTGAAAAAGGCACACAATTGCCAATGCAATCGCGAAGAATTTAATAGCACCTTTATTCTGCATGTGTGTTAGTTATTTATTTGAATTTGACTATTTTTTTGAGCCTGCAAATATAGAACTTCTATTGGAAATTACCAACCTGCTTATTTTATGAATTTTTCACGCCGGATACATGTCTTAAGCTTGTTGTTTAATGCTGTTACACGAACAATATTCTGACCTTTATGGCCGGTGCTTGTTTAATAGTATGATTTTTCCATGTTGCAGTAGTCTGTTAAGAATTTTAAATGAATTGACTTATAGTGGATTATAAAAACTTGTTCAAATAACAAATCATTCATAATCAAGTTGTTGCTGCCTGCCCCGCCACTTATGCGGGGCACTTGCAGTCCGCCCTGCTGTGGCGGGGTCCTTGTGTGATTCTTAAATTTGGCGGACTATTGATATCATGCAATGGCTCATTTTGCCTACTTTTACGTTTTTGAATGACCGGAACAAACCTGAAATGAAATATTTTATAACGCTGCTTTCCTGGCTGAGCCTGTTATTATTGCATCCGGATGTCCGGGGGCAGGAGCTGAACGACTTTGAATTTGAGCAATGGTCAGACCTGCCGGTATTTTGGAATGGAGTTCATTTGCATAACGCCTGGGCCGGGGGATTGAACAATGTCCAATTCGGCAGGTTCGATCTGGATGGAGACGGATTGGACGATCTGCTTGTTTTTGACCGCCATGGGGACCGTTTGCTGCCTTTTCTTTTCAGCATACAGGATCAGCATGCGGTATATACTTATGCACCTTACTATCGCCGCTTTTTCCCCGCGATGAACCATTGGTTTCAGGTTGCAGATTACAACGGCGACGGGAAGCCTGATATTTTTACCTATACTCCCGGAGGGATCATGGTTTATAAAAACACGGGAGATCATAATCCGCAGTTTGAAAAAGCCGTGGACCCATACATTACCTCTTTGCAGGGAAGCATATACACAAATCTCCTGGTAACTTATGTTGATTATCCGGTAATTGCTGATCTCGACGGGGATGGAGATCTGGACATCCTGACTTTCTGGGGACTTGGTTCATGGGTTGAATTGCACCGCAACATGTCGGTAGAGGAAACAGGATCGGCCGATTCATTGCTTTTTCGTAAAGAAACCGGCTGCTGGGGGCATTTTGCTGAAAACCCGGAGTCGAATATTATATACCTGGATACGTGTTATGCCGGCGGAGGGGTCAGGTTTCATGCCAACGATCCCAAGCATACCGGTTCCACCTTCTGCCTGATTGATATAGACGGCAATCAGGTGCTTGATTTGCTGCTGGGCGATGTTGATTATCCTGATCCTGCTCCGTTGATAAACGCCGGCAGTAATATGGAGGCTTTGATGACAGAGCAGCTTCCGCAATATCCTTTAACTGATCCGGTATACCTCTGGTCGTTTCCCCTGGTTCAGCATATCGACATCACCAACTCAGGGCGGAAGGACCTCGTAGCCTCTCCGTTTGATCCGAGTCTGGTTAAGTCACGGGGTTCTGATTGTGTATGGCTGTATGAAGATGTTTCTTCAGGGCCGGTACCCGAATTTGAGCTTGTGGAGAAATCATTCCTTCAGAATACCATGATAGATATTGGGCTTGGGGCTTACCCTGTTTTCGCGGATGTCAACGGGGATGGCCTTACAGATATGGTTGCGGGTAATTACGGCCTTTATGATACCTGCTTCATGAATAATACGGGGCAGCTAAAATGCTATTACTACAGCAGGTTATATTTGTTTATTAATACCGGTACTGCTGAAAGTCCGGAATTTACGCTTGCCGATGATGATTTTGCCGGTATCTCCGCACTGTCAATCCAGGGTGCTTACCCTGCTTTTGCCGACCTGGATGGCGATGGAGATTTGGATATGCTGCTGGGAAGCGATTCGGGTAAGATTTTGTTTTTCGACAATATTGCCGGGGCGGGGGCTGTACCGGTTTTCGCCGAGCCTATACCTGATTACCAGCAGATAGCGGTGGAAAGTTTCTCAACGCCGGTTTTAATTGACTTTGACGGGGATGGGGATGCCGATCTGATCACAGGGAGTAGTCGTGGCCGTCTGTCATATTACAGGAATGAGGGAAGCGCCGTGGAGCCTTTGTTCAGTTTGGTTACCGGTTTCTGGGGCGGAGTGGATGTTACCGACTTTCAGCTTTCCTATACCGGATATAGTGTGCCGGCTTTTATCCGCAACGGATCGGGTGAACTAAATCTGCTGGTAGGATCAGAAACCGGTATCATCTCACGTTATAATAATCTCTCAACGGAGACGGGCGCCATGTTCAATAAGGCAGACGATCATTTTATGTACATTTCGGAAGGTATCCGCACATCCCCGGCGGCAGCAGACCTGAATGCCGACGGTTATCCCGACCTGGCTGTCGGTAATTACGGCGGCGGCATCGCACTGTTTAAAGGGAAAAACCCCGGGCCTGCCGGGATCCCTGATTCGTACGGCGGGCGTAGGATCGATGTTTTGGTTGCGCCCAACCCGGCGATGGATTTTTCTTATATAACCATCCTGTCTGACGGAGACTGGTCAGTGGATATTATAAATGTATACGGCGCCCTGGTAAGGTCAGTTTCTGCCATCGGGCATCAGACAATAAAAGCCGGTTGGAATGATCTCCCTGCCGGCATCTACAGCATAGTCTGCACGAAGGCCGGAAGCCCCCGTGCAAAGACAGCTGTTAAACTGGTGGTTATTCGATAACGGCGTTTTTGGGCTCTTCGGTTGGCTCTTCCAGAGCTCCGAGTTCCAGAACGCGTTCTTCAAACTTCAAGGTGGCTTTGCAATGACGGAGCAGGTCGCAACCAAGCAATCCGTCAATCTGGGGATTACCCATTCCACGGAATGAACGGTTCAACGCACTCAGGTCAACAGCGGTCGCTTTGTAATCCTTTATCACAACTGATCCGATTTCGAGTGTGTCGATATTGGCGATGTAGCTGTATACGCTGGTAGCTCCCGGTGCGAGGTTTTTTCGGGGGTTGCGTTTCAGTTCGGTCTGACTGACAAATTTCTGCAGGTGATCTGTGTCAAGCACAGTCTGTGCCGAACCTGTATCTACCATAAACAATGCAGGTTTGCCATTAATGATTACCCTGGCCAGCAGATTGTATCCACCGGTTTCAAAATTCAACTGAATCAGATTTAAAGAGGTCATGTCGTTTGTTTTTTGTGATTAATTTTCCGTTTGAAAGACCTGATTCCCGGCAAGTCTCAGAAGTTGGGTTTAAGCGCGTATTTGTTGTAATATTCCTCAATAATTGCAGTAGCTTCTTCAGCGGTGTCCACCAAAGTAAATATTTCAAGATCGGAGGGACTGATATTTTTTTCTGACAACATATTGTGGTGAATCCAGTCAATCAGGCCTTTCCAGTAATCGGTAGAAACCAGGACGATAGGAAACCTGACGGTTTTATGCGTCTGGATTAGTGTAATTGCTTCAAAAAGTTCATCAAGTGTGCCAAATCCTCCCGGCAAAACGATATATCCCTGCGAATACTTCATGAACATCACTTTTCTGACAAAGAAATAATCAAATGTGATGAGCTTGTCAGGATCGATAAAAGGGTTTGAGCTTTGTTCAAAAGGCAATTCAATATTGAGCCCTACCGATTTCCCTCCGCCAAAATGAGCTCCTTTATTGGCAGCCTCCATAATGCCGGGGCCGCCACCTGAAATAATACCAAATCCTTTTTTGGTGAGGAGGTAAGCTATTTCTTCTGCCAGTTTGTAATATTTCTGGTTGCTTTTAGTACGTGCTGAACCAAATATTGTAACACATGGGCCAATCCTGCCCATTTTTTCAAAACCGTCGACCAATTCAGCCATTATTTTAAAGACAGCCCATGAATCACTGGTCATGATCTCATTCCAGCTCTTCGGCGTTATTGCTTCCCTGATCCTTTCCTCTTCGTCGATTCCTTCTGCGTACATAGTAAAATTATAATGATTAAAAAATCTGTACAGAGATTTAAAAAGGCTGTAAATATAGTGCTAACCTGACTAATTATCAAAAAAAAATGACAAAGATTAATATGGATTATTGTTATCTGCTCAGTTCCTCTTTAATGTATTGACTTGTAGTGCTTTTTGAATTTCGGGAAATTTCTTCCGGCGTCCCTTCCGCAACAATCATTCCGCCGCGTTTTCCTCCGCCAGGTCCCAAATCAACGATGTGATCGGCTACTTTGATGACTTCCATATTGTGTTCAATGACCAGCACCGTATTTCCCCTGTCAACCAGGCGGTTAAGCACACCCAGCAGTACATTTACATCTTCAAAATGCAGCCCGGTTGTTGGCTCGTCCAGGATATACAGGGTTTTTCCGGTGTCTTTTTTCGAAAGTTCCGTGGCCAGTTTCACCCTTTGTGCTTCACCGCCGGATAGTGTGGTGGATTGCTGCCCCAGGGTGATATAACCAAGTCCGACTTCCTTGAGTGTCCTTATTTTCTGAAGAATGAACGGAATATTTTCAAAAAACTCTACGGCCTGATTGATGGTCAGGTTTAACACATCATTGATCGATTTCCCCTTGTACCTCACTTCCAGGGTTTCACGGTTATATCGTTTGCCGCCGCACGATTCGCACGGAACCTGCACATCCGGGAGGAAGTTCATTTCAATTACCCTGACTCCGGCCCCCTTGCAAGTTTCGCAGCGACCGCCCTTTACATTGAATGAAAACCTGCCTGCCTGATATCCGCGGATCTTTGATTCCGGCAGCGAGGCAAACAATTTCCTGATTTCATCAAACACTCCGGTGTAAGTGGCCGGATTTGACCTGGGCGTTCTTCCTATCGGCGATTGATCGATTTCAATAACTTTGTCAAGGTGTTCCAGCCCTTTGACGCTTTCGTAAGGCAGCGGTTTCTTGTCGGATCGATAGAAATGCTGACTCAGTATGGGATAGAGTGTTTCATTAATCAGCGTTGATTTTCCGCTTCCGGATACCCCTGTAACGCATATAAACAGGCCCAGGGGCAGCGACAGGTCAACATGCTGAAGATTATTGCCGGATGCACCTTTCAATACAATCCGCTGTCCGTTGCCAACACGCCTGACCGGTGGGATGCTGATCTGCTTTTTTCCGTTCAGATAACAACAGGTAATAGATTTACATTGCAGCATCTCTTCAGGGGTGCCTGTCGCGACAATTTTTCCGCCGTGCCGGCCTGCGCCGGGACCGATATCCACAATGAAATCCGATGAAAGGATCATATCCTTGTCATGTTCCACCACAATCACCGAATTGCCTATGTCACGCAGGTCCTTCAAAGCCTTGATCAACCGCTGATTGTCGCGCTGATGCAGGCCTATGCTTGGCTCGTCGAGGATATATAATACCCCGACAAGTTGCGAGCCGATCTGCGTAGCCAGCCTGATGCGCTGGGCTTCACCGCCCGACAGGCTGCCGGCTTTTCTGTTTAAAGTGAGGTAATCAAGGCCGACATCCAGCAGAAACCGGATCCGTGTCCTGATTTCCCTGACGATCTCATGGGCCACAGCCCGCTTTTTAGGATCGGGGAAGGTGTGTTCATTTTCAAACCATTCGTCAAGCAACGTCAGGTCAAGGGATGCAAGCTCGGCAATGGTTTTTCCGTTGATTTTGAAATTCAGCGACTCTTTTTTCAGCCTGGCGCCCCCGCATTCGGGGCACTGCCGCAGGTTCATAAAGTTTCCGGCCCACTTTTTTACCGCTCCCGAACTGCTTTCAGCCGCCTGATTGGTGATATAGGTAACAATGCCTTCAAAATTCAGTGAATAGGAAGAGGTTACGCCCAGGTACTCGTTCTTTACCCTGAGTACCTCATCCGTTCCGTAAAGAATGGCATTGATAGCCGCTTCGGGAATTTCATTAATGGGCGTGTCAAGGGTAAAGCCGTATTTTTCACCCAGGGCTTCAATCTGCCTGAATATCCAGGTGCCTTTGGCCTCGCCCATGGGTGCGATCCCGCCTTTACGGATATTCCTGCCAGGGTCGGGAATTATCTTCTTGATGTCAATTTCGGTAATCGTACCCAGGCCGTTACAGTGAGGACAGGCGCCGTAAGGTGAGTTGAAGGAGAATGAGTTGGGTTCAGGCTCGTCGAACGCAAAGCCGGTTGCCGGGTCCATCAGTTTTTTGCTGAAGTACCGCTCCTTCGAATCCTGAAGATCAATCAGCATCATGCTGCCTTTGCCGTGGCGCATGGCTGTTTGCACGGATGCATGCAGCCGCTCGGCCGACCTGCCTTTTAAACTGATCTTGTCGACAACCAGTTCTATGTCATGGGTTTTATAGCGATCCAGCTGCAGGCCGAAACTGATCTCGCGCAGTTCACCGTCGATGCGCGCCCTCAGGAACCCCTGTCTCCGCAACTGTTCGAACAGTTCGCGGTAATGACCCTTGCGGCCTTTGATCAACGGGGCAAGCAAAAGAACGTCCTTTTCAGCATAATCCTCCCGGATCAGCTCAATGATCTGTTGTTCTGTATATTTCACCAGCGGCAGCCCGGTTACGGGAGATACGGCGTCAGAAGCCCTGGCAAATAGCAACCTCAGGAAATCGTATATTTCAGTGATGGTCCCCACCGTGGACCGGGGGTTACGTGAAGTCGATTTCTGCTCAATGGAAATAACCGGGCTGAGTCCGGTAATCTCGTCTACATCGGGCCGCTCAAGATTTCCGATAAACTGCCTGGCATACGCCGAGAAGGTTTCCATATACCTGCGCTGGCCTTCGGCATATATAGTGTCGAACGCAAGGGATGATTTTCCGCTTCCGCTCAGGCCGGTAATAACAACAAGCTTATTGCGCGGGATGCTCAGGTCAATGTTCTGCAGGTTATGCACCCTTGCCCCGAAAATCTCAAGTCTCGGATCCGGAAATTCTTCTGCGGCTGTTTCTGTATATTCTGTATTCAAATCTCTGCTGATCATGATGGTCTATTCCCCTGCTTCTCCCGAAGAGGATTTGTCAGGCCTGTTGTCTGCCTTACGGCCAAAAATTTCCTCTCCGTTCTGCAACCCTTTCTGCAATTTGGTGTAACCGGTATATCCATCTTCAGGTAAATCTATTACATAGTTTTTGCCCGGAGCAACCTTCAGCTGATCGGTCCTGAGCCAGGGATTGAACTCCTTGAGGATACGGTAATTCACTTTCTGCCGGGCTGCAAAGTTAATGAGATCCGTAATATTTGTATCAACAATGACTGAAATGGTTTTAAACGGAGGATATAAATCCTTCTCGCGCAGATAGAAACCGTAAGCGGTCGGATCTTCATAGATCAGCTTCAGCGCCAGTATCCTGAAAATATACCGCGAAGTCTCCTGATTAAGGTAAAGATCATAATAATTATCTGCAGATTGTCTTGACACTTCACGGGTTATGCGGCCCTGTCCCGCATTGTATGATGCTGCGGCGAGTGTCCAGTTGTTCAGTTGCTTATAGGCGTCTTTCAGGTAACGGCAGGCAGCTTCGGTTGATTTTTTGTGATTGTATCTTTCATCCACCTGCTCGGTCACCTCAAGCCCGTACTGACGACCCGTCTTGTCGAGAAACTGCCAGAAACCGGCTGCATTCGAGGGGGATACCACATTCATCAACCCGCTCTCAATCAGTGCGACATATTTGAAATCATCGGGCACACCATTTGCTTTCAGCACGGGTTCAATTACCGGAAAATACCGCGCTGCCCGTTTAAGCAATAATATGGTGTTAGAGTGCCAGTAGGTGTTTACCAGAAGTTCGCGGTCAAGCCCCTCGCGAACGTAGTACAAATCCATTGGGGCAGGCTCACCGGCAAAAGAAATTTCTTCAGGCAGAGGCACCGCATAAGCCCGGTTGTGAATTGAGAATTGCTCTTTGTACTGCTCGTCGTGCTTCTGACCGCCCGGGATAAAGCGGAGTGATACAACAACGGCAGCAAAAAAGACGATCGCGCTGAGGATCGTGATTGATATTTTTTTGTTCATGATGAGCCAGCTTATACGGACTTTAGTCCTGTAAAATTCAAACGAAATTCTATGCCTGTTATTACCCGGGATGCCGGTATAAATATTAAAATGCCGGACAATATCTCCGATCCTGTGCATGGCTGCTGGCCCGTTTGTGCTTCAGAAAATATTCCCGAGGTCCCTGAGAAGCGGCGCAGCCTGATCTTTGGGCGAGAGTACCGGACTGATATTCCCCCAGTTGATATTCAGGTCGGGATCATTCCAGCGTACACTGCCTTCGGAGGCAGCGTTATAAACGTTGGTGCATTTATAAATGAATACGGTATTGTCTTCCAGAGAGATAAATCCGTGGGCGAAACCGGCGGGGATCCAGCACATCCATTTGTTTTGATCCGTGAGTTCTACAGAAACCCATTTGCCGAACCAGGGCGAGTTTCTCCTCAGGTCAACGGCCACATCAAGTACGGCCCCGCTGACTACCCTCACGAGCTTCCCCTGGGCATACGGCGGTTTCTGGAAATGCAGACCGCGCAGGACGCCTTTCATCGACCGGCTTTCATTGTCCTGTAAAAAATCCGCATCAATACCGGCGGCAGCAAAATCGCTCCGGTTATAGGATTCGAAGAAATACCCGCGGTCATCATTATAAACCCTGGGTTTGATGATCAGAACATCCGGAATTCCGGTTTTTACGATTTCCATGGCAGAAAGGAACTTCCCCGGGATACCGGAGAAGTTCCGGAGAATGATTTATTAAATGTGGATTACTTCATCATAAGCAGCGGCAACCGCTTCCATTACTGCTTCCGACATGGTAGGGTGGGGGTGGACTGCTTTGATGATCTCTTCGCCGGTAGTTTCCAGTTTGCGGGCTACCACCACCTCGGCGATCATCTCTGTTACATTATCGCCAATCATATGTGCCCCAAGCCATTCACCGTATTTTGCATCGAAAATAACCTTTACAAAGCCCTCTTTCGATCCGGCAGCGCTGGCTTTACCAGATGCCGAATAGGGGAATTTTCCGACTTTGATATCATATCCTGCTTCACGGGCAGCTTTCTCGGTCATCCCCACCGAAGCAATTTCAGGCTGGGTATAGGTGCAGCCCGGAATATTTCCGTAATCAAGGGGCTCAACATGTTTGCCGGCAATTTTTTCGACACAGAGAATGCCCTCATGCGAAGCAACATGGGCCAGTGCGGGTCCGTGCACAATGTCGCCGATGGCATACACCCCGTCAACACTGGTTTTGTAGAAATCATCCACCACAACCTTTCCCTTGTCAATGGCAACACCGGTTTCTTCAAGGCCCAGCCCTTCAAGATTAGTGGAGATACCAACCGCCGAAAGCACTATTTCCGCTTCTATGATTTCCTCCCCTTTTTTCGTTTTAACGGTAACTTTACATAGATCACCAGAGGTATCAACCGATTCAACCGTTGAGGAAGTCATCACCTTCATGCCGGACTTTTTAAAACTGCGCTCCAGCTGTTTTGAGACCTCTTCATCTTCTACGGGAACCACATTGGGCATAAACTCAACCAGGGTTACCCGGGTGCCGATGGTATGATAGAAGTAGGCAAATTCCGAACCAATGGCGCCCGAACCGACAACGACCATGCTCTCCGGCTGTTTATCGAGCGTCATGGCTTCGCGGTAGCCGATGATTTTCTTGCCGTCCTGCTTAAGGTTGGGCAGTTCCCGCGAACGGGCCCCGGTAGCCAGGATGATGTGATTGGCCTGATAATCCGTCTTTTTGCCTTCGGCGTCTGTTACTTCCACCGCTTTACCGGATTTTAGTTTTCCGGTGCCGGCAATATGATGTATTTTATTTTTCTTGAATAGGAACTGAATGCCTTTACTCATCCCTTCAGCCACACCGCGGCTGCGTTTGACCATTGCCTCAAAGTCGGCCTTGATATCGCCGCTCACCGAAACGCCGTAATCGGCGGCATGGGACAAGTATCCGTAAACCTGGGCGCTCTTAAGCAGGGCCTTGGTAGGGATACATCCCCAGTTAAGACAGATTCCGCCAAGTTCCGCGCGTTCAACAACGGCAACTTTCATACCCAATTGTGAAGCCCTTATTGCGGCAACGTAACCGCCGGGGCCTGAGCCGATTACTATTACATCATAATTCATAGCTGGTGAATTTTTTATTCAGATTTGCAAAATTAAGAAATTACACGGCTTCAACAAGCGGGGAGTGGTTTTGTTTATAGTTTAATCAAACACGTAAACTAACCGGAAAACCGGCAGTGTAATCCGGAAATAAGATTCCATGCTGTCATTGTAACTTCATGATGGCTGGTGACGTCTAAAAACCATTTACTAACTAAACCCGGCAGTATGAGAACCCGATTTTTTACCAGCGTCGTTTTTCTGATTTTATTGATTGGCTTTAACAGTATCGGCATGATGGCTCAGAATACAGAAGCGGTCATGGATCAGATCATTGAAAGTGTTTACAAACCCGGAGACCCCGGGGCCACCGTACTGGTGGCAAAGAACGGAAAGGTGGTTTACCGCAAGGCATTCGGCATGGCCAACCTTGAACTCAATGTACCCATGAAGCCCGAAATGGTTTTTGAAATAGGGTCCATCACCAAACAGTTCACGGCTGTTTCCATCCTGATGCTGATGGAGCAGGGAAAGCTGAGCCTGACAGACGATATTACAAAGTTTATCCCGGATTATCCCGCTCAGGGACACAAAATTACCATTCATCACCTGCTGACCCATACATCCGGTATAAAAAGCTACACGGGGATGCAGGAGTGGCAGCCTCTGTGGCGCAAGGATATGAGCCCTGCAGAGATGATTGATCTTTTCAAAAATCAACCCATGGATTTTGCGCCGGGCGAGAGATTCCTTTACAACAATTCGGCTTATTTTCTGCTTGGCTACATCATCGAAAAAGCTTCCGGCCTCACCTATCAGCAGTTTCTGGAGGATAATATCTTTAAGCCGTTGCAGATGAATAATTCTTACTACGGCAGTCATAAAAGGGTCATTCCAAACCGGGCCGCTGGTTATCAGAACCAGGACGGGTTCACCAACGCCGAATACCTGAGCCTTACACAGCCTTATTCAGCCGGCTCTATCATGTCTAATGTGGATGATATGCTCAAATGGCAGAATGCCATAAGGGATAATAAACTGGTGAAGGCGGGCAGTATTCAGCTGGCATTTAAAGGCTACTCAACCAATGACAACAAACCTTTTCATTATGGTTACGGCTGGGGGGTAAATGAGATCAACGGTGCACCCACCCTGGAGCATGGAGGCGGCATCTTCGGTTATACTACCAATGGTATCTGGCTTCCCGGGGAAGATGTGTATGTTATTATGCTAACCAACAGGGATGATATCGGTCCGGAAGATGCTTCAACCAGAATTGCGGCAGTAGCTATCGGAAAGCCGTTTCCTGAAATAGCCGACGGTATTGAACTGAAGCCGGAAACAGCGACTGCCCTGTCGGGGTGGTATGCATTTGAGGATGGCTCATTCCGCAATATTATTTACGAAGATGGTGTACTCTACAGCCAGCGAAAGGGCTCTTCACGTTTCAGATTGATTCCGGTGTCTGCAACGAAATTTGCTTTTGAAAATTCCCTCTCGGTACTTGAGTTTTCTGAAACCGGCGGAGGGGAAAAATCGGTGGTTTTCAAAAACAGAATTAATGAAATCAGGGGAGCGAAAACGGATAAAATACCTGAAGAAAAAAAGGAGATTTCGTTGAGTCCGGATCAAATGCAGCCTTTTACGGGTGAATATGAAATACAGCCGGGTTTCAGCCTGGTCGTAACGCTCGAAAACGGTCACCTGATGACCCAGGCAACCGGACAGGCAAAATTTGAGATCTATCCTGAATCTGAAGTGAAGTTCTTCCTGAAGGTGGTTGACGCCCAGATTGAGTTTCAGCGGAACAAAGACGGCAAGGTGGATTCGCTGATCCTTTTCCAGAACGGGGCAGAGATCAGGGCATTGAAGAAATAGTTTCGTATTCCGGACATTGAAGATTGCCTTTGCGACATTATCCTGACAATGAAATTTTATCATTTTCAGGATAATGTTGTTTTACAGTAGTCCGTTAGAATTTTTATGAATTGACTTGCAGCGGATTATAAAAACTTGTTGAAAAATGACAAATCATTCATAATCAATTCGTTGCTGCCTGTCCCGCCACTTTTGCGGGGTCTTTGCAGCTTGCCACGCTGTGGCGGGGTCCTTGCGTGATTCTTATATTCAACGGACTATTGGTTTTCTGCAGGCCTGTTTTAAATCCCGAGTTCCCGCTCAAATCCTGTTTCAAGCGAAATAAATGTTTCCGTAAAGGTGATTTCAGGAATGGACTGTATCTGTTCCACGATTACCTGCTTCAGGTGCTCATTGTTTCGGGTGAAAAGTTTGACCAGCAGCGAATACTTTCCTGAGATATGGTGACACTCGACGATTTCAGGAATTTTCCGGATTTTTTTAAATACCTCATCATGGGTGGATGTGGTGGTCAGGTTCACCTGTATTCCAATGAAGGCACAGGTTTGATAACCAACGCCCTTAGGGTTCAAACGGAGTGATGAGCCGGCAATCACCCCGGCTTCTTCCATTTTGGCAACACGCTGATGAATGGCTGCTCCGGAAACCTTGCACCGCCTGGCTACTTCAACAAAAGGCATGCGCGCATTGGTGTTCAGCAAATTGATGATTTTCCGGTCGAGGTTGTCAATATGAAAGTGATGATCCATGGTTTCGGGTCTGTAAGTTTCATTTTCGTGCAAAAATGCAAAATTGGATTAGAATATTGAAAAAATAAGCCGGAATCTGATAAAAAATATTATATTTGATTGATATTAAGTGTGATAATGATATTTTTGTCACAGGATTTTGTCTTAAACAGCATAACATTCACCAATCAAAATAAACAACCATGAAATTCGATCCTGCCAGCCAGATTCAGGACCTCCGTCAGTTCGGGGAGTTCGGCGATGTTAATCCTTCGGTCTGCGATTCAGCCACTTTTACCTTTATGCAGGCCAAGACCATGTTAGACACCTTCCACGGAGAGGCGGAAGGTTGTTTTCTTTATTCCCGTCACTGGAATCCCAGCAACAAGTATCTGGCCGATGCCATGGCTGCCATGGAAGGCACCGAAGCCGGCTGGGTAACGGGCAGCGGGATGGGGGCCATCACCTCAACAATCCTCCATCTGATTAAATGCGGCGATCATATTGTTTCGAGCATTACCACTTATGGCGGAACATTTGCCTTTCTGGCAAACTACCTGAAGAAATTCAATGTGGAAGTTTCCTTTGTGGATATTACAGACCTTGCTGCTGTGGAAGCTGCCATTCGCCCCAACACAAAGCTGATTTACACGGAAAGCATGACCAACCCGCTCCTGCAAATTTCCGACATCCCCGCCCTGGCTGCCATAGCCAATAAGCATGAGATCAAGCTGGTGGTCGACAATACCTTTACCCCGATGATTGTCAGTCCGGCCAGGCTGGGCGCCCATATCGTGGTGTATAGCCTTACGAAGTTTGTTAACGGCAAAAACGACTGCGTGGCCGGAGCCATCTGCGGAACCAATGATTTCATTAATTCAATGATCGATGTAAACGACGGAACCGCCATGCTGCTCGGACCGGTGCTCGATCCTTTCCGCTCTTCATCCATTCTGAAGAATATTCACACCCTGCATATCCGCATGAAACAGCATAGCTACAATGCGGCTTTCCTTGCCGAAAAATTCACTGCAGCCGGTATCCGGACCATATATCCGGGGTTGCCCGGACATCCCGGTCACAACCTGCTGAAATCCATGATGAACCCGCAGTTTGGATTTGGCGGAATGATTGCGATAGATATGGAAACCGCCGAGAAGGCTGCCGCACTGATGGAAGATATGGAACTGAACGATGTCGGTTACCTGGCCGTCAGCCTTGGCTATTTTAAAACGCTGTTCAGCAACTCCGGAAAAAGTACCTCGAGTGAGGTGCCGGAGGAAATCCAACGTAAAATGGGCCTCAGCGAAGGGCTGGTGCGTTACAGCGTCGGCCTGGATAATGACATTGAACGCACCTGGGAAAGAATTGAGGCCAGCCTGAAAAAGGTTGGGATGTTCCGTTAATTCTTTTCCAGATAATCATTCATAATCAACACGCCGGATCCGGAAAATATCACCGGACTGGCGTGTTTGTTTAAACGTAGTCTCATCCGTGCGGTCAATTACCTGTATTCTATGCTGATGAACAGAGAACTTTGTTACTGTCAAAGCAGATTCAATATCTGACTTTGACTGAAGGCAGGATTTCAGTGCCTGAGCACCGGTAAGCCAAGCAAGTAGGTTAGCTGTTTTTCGGCAGTCTCCGTAAACTTCCTGTAGTCGCCCGGTTGCAGACGATTGTTGTAGAAAAGCAGCAACCCGGCAACGCCGTTTCTCAGGCTGATTTTGAGCATTTCCGCATCAGGCTCCGAAATTTCCTTATTGCTGATCATATAATCAAGGTCGGTTTGAATTATCCTGTCGGTAAATGTGTAAATCATTTCCGCCGTGGGTTGCCGGGCCCCGATATCGTTCATGCGTTCAAGATAGAATAGTTCAAAGATCCCGGGATACTGCGTGAAGTATTGTATCATCGACCTGATCCTGGCCCGGAGGCGCATTGACCCGGGCGTTTGCTGATTCGTCTGATCATCTGCAAATGCTTCGCATTCCGACATAAAGTCTTTGACACAGATAAAGATCAGCTCATTCAGATCTTTAAAATAGTTGTACATCGTGGCAAACGAATAGCCTGCCCTTTCGGCAACGGTCCTGACATTCACCGCCTTTAACCCTTCACCTTTGAGGGTCTCCTTTGCAGCGTCAATGAAGTAACCGCGCATTCTTTTTTCCTGAAGTTCTTTATTGCTGACCATCTTGTGTAGATTTAACGCTGCAAATATAATAAACATAAATATAAATGGTGAGCAATGATTAAAATATTTAAAAAATTAAACCCGGCAAAGCCGGGCTTAACAACTCCCTCTCCTGACCACTTATCACACCCCGGTAAAGGTATTCTCCAGAGAAAGTAGTAAATTGAAGTTATAAGAGCTGCCTGTATGTCAGGAATTTAGTGAGTTACAACCGGTTCCAGATTTTTGGCCTGCTCAATGAAATCGGCGATTTTATCAAGTGAAGGTACAACTCTGGTGAGGCTTTTGGCGGCATTTACCTCCTCAAGTTTCGCATGCAGGTTTTCGGCATTACGGTTTCTGAGCTCTTTGACTGTATCAACTCCGGAAGCTTTCAAAAGTTCGGCAAACTGGCTCGCTATGCCTTTGATCCTGAACAGATCAGCCATATTTACCCAATCCAGAATTTTTTCTTCGTCAATGTCGCTGCCTGCAGCAATCGCAGCACGGCCTTTTTTGGAAGCACCTTCTTTCAGAAGTCCTTCAACGGTGGTAATGCCTGCTTTTGCAAGCTTTTCCTGAAATACCGGGCCAATTCCCTCAATGTCTTTTACTGATGCCATATTTTTGTTTTTTTAAACTTGTATACAAAGTTAACCTTCTCCGGCTTAATATGTTCAGAAACGGCTCTGTTTCTGATCAATGGCACTTGTCAGCAAAGCGGCAATAAAAAAGGTCATCCGGAGACGACCTTTTCTTATATTGGATTATGCTTTTCTTTTCAGCTGCCGCACAACCCCGTTTTTAAATTTGTGCTGCAGGGCCTTGCGCTCAAGCTCTCCGTTGCCCTTACGGTGTTTGATCAGTTTCATGATTTCATCCGGTGCATAAGCGTTCGGGTTGATTTTACTCACAACGGTCTGCATTTCAGTATTGGCAAATCTGGCAGGCTCTTTACCGGAAACCATGCTCTTTTTTACATTTCCGCCCTGCATTACGCCGTTCACAAAGTCGAAAGGCTTGCCGTCATCCTTACTGAAGAAATAGAAATTATTATCTTCATTGGCTTCTTCAAGGTCGTTAAAGCCATCGGCAAGCAGTACCAGATAATATTTTCCGTTAAGGTTTGAAGGCATGGTGTATGTGAAGAGAAAGTCTGCTTCAGGATCGTTGTACAATGCGGCGGCGACGCTTTTTCCGGAAGGAACATCGATGTAATTCCACCAGCTTCCGGCGATGCCGTAGCCGTCTTCCCAGTATTGGTTATCGCCCGGAATGTTGCTGAATTCATCCGTATAGTAGTCGTGAATGATGATGTCATAATCATTCACATCGTAGGCATTGTAATACATATACAGGATGCTCCACCTTGAAGAAGCCCTCACGGTTTCGGTTCCTGAATTATAGACATTGTAGGTTATTTGCCTGTCGAGCGGGGCGGTTGATTCGGGATTGTCTTCATCCCGGAGGTTCCAGGCCAGCACATCAAGCCCTGAAATGATGTTTCCGCTGCCCACCTGTCCGCCGGTAATATTTACATCGGTTTTATTCTGGGCGACAAACGCGGCAAAACAGAAACTGTTGATAAAGAAATCATAATCTACCCAGATTGTTCCGGTATTTCCCCATGAATTTCCCCAGGTATTGATGATTTTGAAAGCCTGGCGGTTGTCGTCGTAGCCGGCGAGTACCATCGCGTGGTAGGCATGCTGCATACCCGGATTCTGATAGGTGTCATAGTCAATCACCGCACTGCTGTTCCAGCGCATAAAGCGGTCGCCCAACCGGGCACCTATGGCAATAGGCCTGCCTTCGGCAAGGTATGCTTTGAAATTGTCAACCGTCATGGAAGCAGCATTGTTTTTGTCGGCGATCTTGCGGTAATTTACCAGCTTATTGTCAGCGGCGTCCTGTGTCCATGACCCTGCCGGAGACTGGCTGCAATCGCCCAGTCCGGTATAGGGGGCGGTGGCGAGCGAAGCTCCGCCGCGCGTAATCAGTTGATCCATGGCGGATTCAAACTGGGTGCCGTTGCAATCGCTGCCTTTCTGAGAAGCGGGAATGGCCAGGAAAAGGTCAATCGGGCTTGTCTGGTTGGATGTCTGTGCCAGCTGTGTGGCACTCCACTGATTGTCGATGCCGTTGAGCGCGGTTTTCAGGTTATAACCCACCGCCCAGGTCACACAGGTGCCATATTCACCCTGATCGCCGATGGGCGGGAATTTTCCTGAGAGGTCCACACTGGCAGGCAGTCCGGTAGTATTGTCGTTGATATCGAGATCCTGGGGGATTTCATCCAGATTTTCTTCTTCCGCATTCCAGCTGGCCATAGCCTGTACCAGCAATTCACTCAGGAAGTCAACCACTTCTTCCTTGGTGCACGAAGTGAGGGTTGCAGATGAAATGGTTACAGCCAGCAACGGAACTATAACACCACCTGCCAGCATGCTGTTGATTTTTCTTTTCATTGTAGATGTTTATTCAGGTAATTATTCAGGTGATTGGTCTGCATTCAGATCATCAAGCAGGGCAAATTTCGTGCCTTCTGATACAAAATCATCGGGTTTAAGGGTCCGGAATTCCTGCATGGCTGGTTTTCCGGAATAAAAAACGGACCGGCTGACATCAAATTTACCTTTGACTGAAGTTTTTTCAAAAGTAACAGGCCTGAAAAAAACCGTTGAAATCAGGGTTGCCAAAGACTGAAATTCCACATTGTTCATGTCGAGTCTGCCATAAACGATCGCGTCTGAAAAGTTAAAATGCCCGGTAAAATTGGCATAGGTAAACAGCGCATCATCCCGGAAACGGGTAAGGGAGAATTCGCTCTTTCCGTCGCAATCCAGGTTGTGAAACCGCGCAATTCCCCTGAATTCCGTGCTCTGGAAGCTAAGTTTACCCCTGGTTTTCGCTTTGAAAAAATCCAGTGCACCATTAACCAGTGATTCCTGCATACTGAAATGCTTTTCCGAAGAAATGGCTGTGAAGTAATTGTAACGTCCGTTTAAGGTTACATTATTAAACAGTGCCCGCTCCCTGAATATGGCGCCGGTGAAATTGATCATCCCATCCACGGTGATGTTGTCGAAATCGGCATCGGCCCTGAAATCGCAGGCTTCAAAAGTAAGATTGCTTCCAAAGTGTACCCTTACCTGGCGTTGCGACTGCATCCCGTTAGTAACCACTTTCCCCATAAAAATGCAGTTCAGAAAAGTAACAGACTGTTCAACGCTGGTTATCTGTATGGAAGAGCTGAATATGCCCTGTTTTTTGATGGTGGTAAAATCAAGGTCGCCGGTGATGATTTTGTCTTTTAATAAAACCGGCTTCCCTTTGTTCAGGCTTTTAATAATTTCTGAAGCCGGAATCCCGTTGTTGGTTTTCTCTTGTTTATCTGCAGAGCAGCTGCCACTCAGCATGACGGTAGATATAAGAATCAGGAAGAATCTTTTCATGTATTTTCAATTACAACTGCAAAGTAAAAGATTTAACGTCATAAATGATGCCTTGTTTTGAATTGTCCAGTGAAATTCATCACTTGGTTATGTTGTTAAAAAAAGAAAGCAGCACGACCGGTTTACGGAGTGCTGCTGTAACAGATTATTATTTTTTACCTTAGCGGAAGGAAACTGCTTCCGGTATAAGTTCCGTTAACCCAGTCAACCTTGTAATGGATCGGGCAATCGTCGCCGGTAACCGGCTGGTAATTGCTGTCGAAACCGTATGTTATGGTGGCGCTTTTTGAGGCTTCGGGGATCTGATGGACCTTGATGCCTGAAACGGGATTCCAGTCGCAGGCTGCCTTATAAACTACTGGCTGTACTATCTGTGTGTAGAATACTTCGCTGTTCCGGTTTGTTCCCCATACCACCAGGTTGTCGTAGCTGCCCGAAGTTCCGAAACCATCCGTGGTCATGATCAGTTCACCCCTTGTGCCGGTGTAGGTGCGCTGACGGGCAACATTCCAGGTGCGGGAAGTGCTGTCGCCGAAGGTTACTTGCATAGCGCCTTCCACCCGGTGAATAAGCCTTGTGAAGCCATTGTGGCCCAGCATATAAATAAAGCCTCCGCTCACATTTGTAAAGGTTTTATTGCTGTTGATCACAATTGTATGACCGGATGCCACCCTGGTTACACTGAAATTGCGGTAACGGACATTTACGCTGGCTCCCTGCATTCCCCAGCGTGTGCCAACGCGTTTCCTGATCTCCACCTGCCCGGTTCTGAAACGTCTGCCGTTGCAGGAAAGTCCGTCATAGGTTATGTAAATGGTAATGGTGTCATTGATCACCGAGGTGGAGTCGATGGTAGCATTGCAGGGAATCTCCATGGTCGATTTCAGGCCATTACCCTGATAGCTTAAAACACCTTCCACATCCTGCAGGGCTTCGTTTGAAATATCTTCTACAGTGGCTTCATCCACAGTTAACTGGGTGAGGGTGGAGGAGTCGTTTTGGCCTTTTTCAAGATCGTCTTTTTTACATGATGTGAGGAGGAGGGCGAAGATGGTCATAATGAGAACCGGCATCTTCAGATTGATGATTCTTTTCATTTTTGCGTGTTTTTGAGATTAGTTTGTCAGGTTATGTTTAAACAACGTTTTCATTAAGAATACACCGGTTGTCCTGTTTACCCTGATAGAAAATCAATATTTTTTTGAAGTTATAAAAAATCAGTAGAAAAAATAAAACGGTTTAATTTCCGGTTGGATCAGAAAGCCCTGTCAGTCGCGCTGTTCCGGTTTTTATTGTCACTGCGCAGGCGCCGAAAAATCCGGCTCCTTTTCCGCTCAGATTTGTAGGAAGATTGGCAGAAGCGGAGCTGAAATACCCTCCCTGCCAGCTGGTTTCAAGCAATAATGCCCTTATATATTCCGCGTGTTCCGGAGCCAGTGAGTACCTCCGCTCGGTGATTTTTGTGCCTGACGGAAACAACACCGTTTCGGCCGGCGGCGCAAAAATCTGGCTGACGTCAAGGGTCGGGAGGGTGTAGTAAATCAGTCTGGCCCGGGTTATATGGGTTTCAAGGTGCTCATAGCCTGCCACCTCTGACCAGTCAAGCAGGATCTCATACATCGCGGCCCGTTTTGCGTTGTAGGTGTTTGCAACCCAGTATATCCTGAATAGTTTGGTTTCAGGGTCCCCGGCGTACTTAAGAAAAACAAAATCCTGACCCGTAGTCATCGGCGCTTTTGCCGTGATGATTTCACCCCCGTAACTGATGAGCAATGTATACGTGCGGCCGGGCAGCCCCCTGAACGGCTGTTCCGACCTGTATAACCCCGGCTGATCCGGGTCTTCACTGAAAAGGAATACTCCATCTGCCGAGCTTACCTGAATTCCGGCGCCGCTGACCACCGGCGCTGGTTCATTCGGATTCTTAAATGGCAGTGAAAGTTTTATTTCCTGAATTTTATTTTCATTTGTGATAATGCCTTCCACAATGATCCTGTCCTGCATCATGCCATCCAATGGCCAGTCAACCGCCTTTTCGCAGGAAGCGAGCAGAAAAATCAGGAAGAAAGCTGAAGCCCGGATGCGCAGAATATGTTTCATCTTCATTGAAATTTAAAGATGTAATTGATGGAAGGAATGATACCCGAAACAGAAAGCTGTGTCGGGATAATTTCATAGGCTCCGTTCAGATCCGCCGGTACCACAAAATCACCATTCCCGTTCATGATTTTGTTGAAACTGAGTGAAAAGGGATTTTCACGGCCATAAACATTGTAAGCTGCAAATACGATATGGTGCCGGTACTTTCGGTCAGGTTTATTCAACATCCATGATACGGAAAGGTCAAGGCGGTGGTAGGCAGGGTAACGGTCGTTGTGCTTTTCGCCGTATACCGGAACAACATAACCGTCGTATTGCATAAAACCAACCGGAGAAGTGAATGCACCTCCCGTCATATAATTCCACTGGGCAGCAAAATCCCATTTTTTCCCGGCCCTGAACATCAGGTGGGTGGAAAATGAATGCGGGTGGTCATAGTGTGCCGGAAATTCCCTGTTTCCGTTTATCCCGTCAATATTTTTTATGGCCCGGGCATAGGTGTAACCAGCCCAGCCCGTGAAACGTCCCTCGAGCTTGCGCAACATAACCTCCAGGCCTGAGGCACGGGCTTCTCCGAACCTCAATTCTCCTTCGATCAACGGATTGTAGAGCATATTTGCATGATCCCTGTAATCTGTCTGATTAGTCAGTTGCTTGTAGAATCCCTCGAAACTAAGGATCATGTTCCCCGGCATACTTACCGATATGCCTGCAGTTGCCAGATCGGCTTTCTGCGGCCTGATGACCGGACCTGAGGGCGCCCATACTTCCAGTGAAGTAAAGGGGCTGGTTGAATTGGAAAGCATCTGGATATACTGCACGGTTCTGCTGTAACCTGCTGTAAATGAGATCCATTTTATGGGTGTCCAGGTCGCGTTCAGGCGGGGTTCCAGGTTGAAGTAGGGCGAATGGTAGGTCCCTTTTTCTACTTCAAGCGTATCATAAACCTCATGGGTGGCATCAAACAGATAAACTGTACCCGGTCCCGGATTCCGCCAACTGCTCAGCCTGAGGCCGTAACGCACAGCCAGCTTTTCGCTGATCTTGTGCTCATTGCTGATGTAGCCGTTGATGGCCAGTGAGTTGTATTCCGGGATAACCGGCGCGTTTCGCCGGGTTTCTTCATCAGTAAAATGCACGTTGCCCGGATTTGAATGATATGCGGCCAGCTCGGCTCCGAACTTCAGGGTAATGCCCGCGGCCGGAAACCAGCTGAAGTCACTTTTCAGGATACGGGTGCGGATGGAAGATTTCCAGTAATCATCCTGCTGCCGCGATATATAAAGGTAATAGTTGTATTGGCTGGCAACCGCAGTGGTATTGGAGAAGAGCTTGCTGCTGAAGATATGGTTCCACCGGAGGGTAGCCGCTGTGTTGTCCCAGCTTATCCCGAAGGTATTCACAGAGGCGTTGGTCAGCCTGCTGAAATCGTCACGGCCATAAAAAGCCGTCAGGAAAAGCCTGTTGTTCCTGTTGATGCGGATATTGGTTTTTGCATTCAGATCGTAGAAATCAATGGTAAAGCTCCTGCCGTTCAGTTCGTTATTATTAAGCCAGTTAAGGTTTGACTTCCGGCCCGAAAGGATAAATGAACCTGTTTCCTTCACAATGGGTCCTTCCAGGGTGAGGTCTGAAGTGAAAATACCCAGGTTGCCTGAAAAACCAATATTGTTCATATTCCCATCCCTGGCCCTGATGTCGATAACGGAAGAGAGCCTGCCTCCATAATTCGCGGGGAAATCGCCCTTGTAAGCCTTCACATCTTTTATCGCGTCCGGCGCAATGGCCGTAAAGAACCCGAACAGATGGGCCGGGTTGAAGACCGGTGCATCATCAATCAGCAAAAGATTCTGATCATGGTTACCGCCCCTGACATAGTAAAAAGACGATCCGTCACCAAAGGCGCTGAATCCAGGCACCGACTGCAGGGATTTCAGCACATCCGCATTGCCCGCAAAACCTGCCATCCGCCTGAGATCGGTCCCTGTAAGCCTCACCGATCCCGGTGCCGCCGGATCAATGGCTGCGGTTTCCCCGTCAGAGATAACAACAACCTCCTGAATGTCAATCGCCGATTCTTTTATTTTAAAATCAATTGATTGATTATTCGTCAGGGCAATTTCAAGGTTTTCAGATTTGTAACCGACCATGGAAACTGCCAGGTCGTATTGCCCTTCCGGCAGGGTAAGTGAGTAGAATCCAAAAGCATTGGAGGTGGTCCCCCGGAAGGTTGCTTTGTCGTATATATTTGCGCCGATGATGACCTCGCCGGTCAACATATCCCTGACGGTTCCGCTCAGGGTAAACCTTTGATTTTCCGCAACCCGCTTTTCTTTTGATATACTTTTTGTTGCAGGTTTCAGAATTACCTGGCCTTCAGTAAATTGAAATGAAATTTCCAGGGGTTGCAACAGCCTGGTGAGCAGCGTATGAAGACTTTCTTCCTTTACAGAAATGCTTACGCTCTTTTCAAGCGGGAGTTTACCGGGATTGTATGAGAAACGGATTTTGCAGGTTTTTTCAATCTCTTTCAGGGCTGACTTCAGGCTTACGTTTTCAAGATGCAGCGTAAGTTTCCTTTCATCCTGCTGGGCGTGAAGCGTAGTTATACGGGTCATCATCACAACGACCAGGATAATCCGGAGGTATGTCAGGGTGCAGGTTTTCAATTTGCCGTTTACACTTGATTTGATTCCATATTAATTGGAATGTAATGCCGCATCAGTTACAACCTGTACCTGAAATCAATACTGCGTCCTTGTTTATCTTATAGCTGAGGTCGAGTGTGGTGGTGATCACATTGAGTACAGATTCAAGGGGTTGATTGCTGAATGAGGCAGTAAGCCTGCACCCGGCAATGGACGGGTTCTCAAATCTGATTTTTATATGATAGACCTTATTCAGGGTTTGGGCAACCCTTTCCATGGAGGTGTTTTCGAAAGTGATTACCCGGGTCTTCCATGCCAGATAGTTCGGGTCGTCATTGGGTTTTACGGTTATTTCCCTGCTGCCGGCCGACATAACCGCTGCTTCGCCGGGTTCAAGATATTTCTTATCCTCCTGCGCGTTGGAAAAATAGAGCGCCACTTTGCCTTCCGCAAGTGCAATGCTGGTCTGGCCTCCGCCCGGAGCATCCACGCTGAAAACGGTTCCCAGCACTTCGATGCGCGCCTTGCCGTCGGATACCATGAAAGGTTTTCCGGCGTCTTTCTGAACTTCGAAAAGCGCTTCGCCTTTAAGGCTGACGGAACGGTTTTCTGACCCGAAATCAGGGTCATAACGAATTTCTGCTCCTGCATTCAGGGTGATGAAGGAGCCATCGGGGAGGGTGTGGGCCATGGTTTCCGTACCTGCCGTTATCACCCGCTGACTCCGCGGGAGCAGCAACATAACCGCGCCCGCGACCATGAACACCACAACCGCAGCGGCGATGGCCTTCCAGATCGTGTTGTGTGCCGGCATTTTAACGAGCTTGCCTGATTTTTGGCTGAGGGCGGGAGCTTGAAGTTTGCCGGAGAAGATTTCCCACTCCCTGCCGGTATCCGTGCCGGTTTCAATGGCATCCGATGTACTCAGCAGCCAGGTTTTATGGTATTCCTCAAAGATGGTAAGATGGTCCGGATTACCGGAAAGCCATTCCGACAATTCCCTGACTTCTTCAGGTGTACTTTCTCCTGAAAAATACCTGCTGATCAGAATTTCATGATTCGTAGTTTCTTTTTTCATCTTTTTCTCCTGTCAATAATACACCGCTGAAAGGATTTACCCTGATTCAGAAGGCCTTTTTTCTCAACCCTGAAATAACCTGATTAAAAGAGCGAGCACTCCCGTGAATTCCAGCAACCTTTTACGCAGATGATTCAAGGCTTTCGACATCCGGGTTTCAACTGTTTTCAATGAAATACCCAGCTTTTCGGCAATCTCGCGGTACCTGAGTTGCTCATTGCGGTTCAGTAAAAACACCTCGCGGCATTTTTCGGGAAGTTCAGCCAGGGCATTTTCAATCCGGTAATGAAGTTCTTTTTCCACCAGAAAATCAGCTGCAGTCTCATAGTCTGTCACGTTCAGCTGTTCGATCTCCAGCAGGTTCCGGTCAAATTTCCTGTTGTCGCGCAGGTAATTGAGACACCTGTTCTGAACGGTAGTGGTAAGGTAGGACTTAACCGGCCTGCCGGTATCGATGGTGGCGCGTTTTTCCCAGAGCTGTATAAAGGCATCCTGGACAATTTCGCGCGAAGCTTCATAATCCTTCACATATTTCATGGCGAAAAAGCACAGCCCTTTGAATTCGCTGCGAAAGATAGCTTCAAAATTCTCCTTGGTCAGGGATGGCATGGATAGACTTTACGGTTAAACTGTTCCGGCAAATTTAATGATTTCTGCCTCAGTACCTGGCTTGCCGGAATGCCAAACGGAGATTAAGGTCGCAGATTGTGCTGATTGAACGCTTTTTTTTGGAAACTTTGCTTCACAGATAATAATTGATGAAACTGATCGTAAAACAATGACATTTAAGGAATTAATTATACAAAGACAAAGCGTTCGCCGGTATGATGCACACCCCGTGGAAGCGGAGAAGATCAACTTGTGTCTGGAAGCCGCCCGGCTGTCGCCCTCTGCCAGCAACTCCCAGCCCTGGCGGTTTATTGTGGTTGATCAGGACCCGTTGCGCACCGAAGTGGCCAAAGCAACCTTCACCGACATACAGCTTATCAATAAATTCACCGTTCAGGCACCGGTAATGGTGGTGATCGTCATTGAAAAGGCGCGCTGGTTTACCCGCCTGGCCATGCAGGTCAAGAAAAAGGAGTGGCCGCTGATCGATATCGGCATAGCCGCCGAACATTTCTGCCTGCAGGCCGCCGAACTGGGCCTGGGCACCTGTATGATCGGGTGGTTTGACGAGAAAAAACTGCAGAAGCTGCTGCATATCCCGGCCGGCAAGCAGGTCGGATTGGTGATTACGCTGGGTTATCCGCAGGAAGGCTATCCCTTGCGCAAAAAAATACGGAAGTCCATGGAGGAAGTGGTGACCTTTAACAGGTACTAGCGGTGTTGGAATAAGAAGGGAAAAGTGGTAAGTTTGTTATGATATTAACGAGTTACCAGCAAGCGTAAAACGACAGACCAGACAGCTAAAATTGAAAGTAAACCATTGTGAAAAGACAGGAAAGAAATGAAATATTGACAAGACATAGAATCAGCCGACACCCTTTGCCGACCCTTCTTTATTTTTTATTTTCCCCACCGCACATTTTTAATTTTTCTGCTAACCCGCATTTGGCACATTGTCAAGCCGCACAAGCCAACGCTGAAACCAAAGCTTGCCAAAGAGCCAAATTTTCCTTCGCGCATAAAACCGGAAACAAAATTATTTGTATCTTTGACAAAATTGTCCAAACAGATTAGTCAAATGACAAAAGAAACTTTTGGTGAATATATCAGACGATTAAGAGAAGAAAGAAATCTTCCACTTAGAAAAGTTGCAGCCCAACTTGACGTTGATACTTCTACTCTTAGCAAGGTTGAACGCGGAGAAAGACCAATGTCAATTGACTATTTGAAGCCATTAAGCCAAATTCTGAAAACCAATTACAATGAACTCCAAGTTCGGTTCATAGCTGACAGTATAAATGCAAATTATGGAAAATTAGAGTATTTAGAAGATGGGCTGGGTGAAGTCATTAACCAAATAAAAAAGAACAAGAAGTAATGCCAACTAAATTTTTTACAAATCAAAACGATAATAGCTTACTTAAAAAGTTTGAGGGTGTATTTACAAATATTGAAAGTATCCGACATTTTGATGCTCTGGTTGGCTATTTCAGGACTTCTGGTTATTTTAAAGTTCGTGCTTTTCTTGACAAAATTCCTAAAATCAGAATTCTTGTAGGTATCAATGTTGACCAACTAATTAAGAAATATCACGACAAAGGTCAACTTTATCTTGAAAATCCGGATGAAACAAAAGCGGACTTCCTTGATGAAATCATAAAAAATATCCAGGAAGCCAACTACGATGAAGTTACAGAAAAAGGAATCCTGCAATTCATCGATGATTTGGTTAGTGGTAAAATTGAACTTAGAGCACACCCCAAAAAGAAAATCCATGCTAAGGTTTATATATTCAGGCCAGCAACATTCAACGAATATGCGCCATGTGAAGTTATTACAGGTTCGTCAAATTTGACAGATGCCGGACTTGGTGCAAATCCTGAATCAAATTATGAGTTTAATGTCAGTTTGCGTGAGTATGAAGATGTAAAATTCGCAACTGAAGAATTTGAAAGGCTTTGGGCAGAATCTGTTCCCATTTTACAGGCAGAAGCAGAAAGAATCAAGAACCAGACTTATTTGCGTGATGACTTTACTCCGTTTGAGTTGTATATCAAAATGTTAATTGAATATTTTGGTAAACGAGTAGATTACGACCCATACAATATTGACCTTCTTTTACCTCCAAAGTACATTCGATTAAAGTATCAGTCGGATGCTGCCAATCAGGGTTACGCAATTATGATGAAGCATAATGGTTTTGTTTTGGCTGATGTGGTTGGTCTAGGGAAAACAATTATTGCCTGTATGATTATTAAAAAGTTCATTTATGAAAATGGCACTCATACAAAGGTTTTAGTAGTTGTACCTCCTGCAATTGAAGATAGCTGGAGACGGACTGTAAAAGATTTTGAACTGGATAATCATTTTACCTTCATAACTCTTGGAAGCTTACATAAGATTCTAGACAGAAACAATTATTCTTATCCGAATCCTGAGGAGATTGATTTAATTGCAGTTGATGAATCACATAAATTCAGAAATGATTATACCGAAATGTATTTGGCTTTGCAGGAAATATGTAAAATGCCACGTTCAAGAGCTGCCGAAAATGGAGATTCACGAAAGAAAGTAATTTTAATTTCTGCAACGCCATTGAATAACCGGCCACAGGATATTGAAAACCAACTTTATCTTTTTCAGGACAGAAGGAACAGCACGCTTGAAAACATCAGAAACTTACAGGAATATTTCAAACCAATAAATGAGCAATATAAAAAACTGGCTTACGAGAAAAAACTGAATATCAAAAAACTGAAAGCCTTATTCCAGAAATTGCGTGATGATGTAGTGGAACCGCTTGTAATACGCAGAACAAGAACAGATATTGAGAGCAGCAAAGAATATTTAGAAGATTTAGAGGTGCAGGGAATTAAATTCCCCAAAGTTGGCGACCCCATTGCACTTTACTATGAATTGGATGGAAAGTTAAGTGAATTGTTTTTCGATACCGTTTCTCTGATAACTAACCTTGACGAAGAAGGCAACAAAATTGATGGTTTAGGATATTACCGTTACCGTGCCATTGAGTTTCTTTCTAAAGAGGAAGACAAGAAAATGTATGGTAATGTGGAATCCATTTCGGGCAGGTTATCCGCAATTATGAAAACGCTTTTGGTTAAACGACTTGAAAGCAGTTTTTATGCTTTTACTCAATCATTGTCAAGATTTCAGAAAGCCATTGATAATATGCTGGCAATGTTTGATGATAACAGGGTATTTATCGCACCTGATTTGGACATCAATAAATTGCTTGAAGAAGGTTTAAGTTATGATGAGATTGAAGCTAAAATCAATGAAAGGGGGGGGAATAACAAAGAGTATAAAAAGGATGCTTTTGATAAAAAATTTGTTGCCTTGCTCAAGCAGGATAAAGAAAAAGTGGATGATTTAATTGAACGCTGGAGCAAAGTAAAAAAAGACCCAAAACTGATTGAGTTTGCAAAACAAATTCAGGAGGAATTTTTTAAACCAAACCAGAATATTAGTGGTAAACTGATTATCTTTTCGGAATCAAAAGAAACGGCAGAAGAACTTACATTAAAACTTTCGAAGATTACTAAGAAAAACGTTCTTACTGTTAGTGCAGAGAATAGAAAATATGTTGAAAATACTATCCGTGACAATTTTGATGCGAACCTTGAAGAAGATAAATGGCAAACTGATTACGATATTATCATTACAACGGAAGTACTTGCAGAAGGCATAAACCTACACCGAAGTAATGTAATAGTTAACTATGATGTTCCCTGGAACTCTACCCGTTTAATGCAACGCATCGGTCGTGTTAACCGTATCGGCTCAAGAGCCGACAAAATTTATGTGTACAACTATTATCCTTCAGCTCATGGCGATGCTCAAATTCATTTGGTAAACAACGCCCTACGCAAGCTTCAGGCATTTCATACTGCCTTTGGTGAAGATAACAAGGTATTCTCCATTCTGGAAGAAAAAGGAGAAGGTGCATTGTTCGGGAATAAAATTCAAAAAGAAGAAAGCGAAATTTTGAAGTATTTGAATGAATTAAGAGATTTCAGAAAGAAGCATCCGAAAATTTTTAATGACATTTCTAAAATTCCAAATAAGGCACGATGCGGCAGAAAATTACCGGAAAGCAAACAATTGACTTTGCTCGACACAGAGACAGGAGAAGTCAATTATCCCTTGCAAAACACATCTTTCACTTATCTAAAAAGTGAAAACCACCCCGGAATCTTTTGTTTGATAACTCCTGAAATGAACATTATAGAAATGAATTTTCTACAGGCAGTTAAAATTTTCAAAGCTCCCGAAAATGAAAAAGCAATTGAACTGCACGACCTTCATCATAAACAAACTTTAGCTGGATTGGAATATTTCAAATCAGAAAAGAATCAGGAAAATGTTCAGGCTGTTTCAAGGAAAAATTTAAGTCCTGCTGAAAATAAAGCAATTTCAAATATCAACGCAATTATAAAAGTTGCTCCGACCGAACAAAAAAGAATGTCTTTGATTCGGGTTTTGGATATCATAAAAAAAGGAACATTTGCATCAAAGGGTTTACCTAAATCAATAAACGACTATTTCACTTCAAATGCCACATTGATTAAGGAACCTGACAAATTTATTGATAAGCTTTTTATTACGGTTCTCGATAGGTACGATTTATCTTCGAATATTGAGGAAGGTCAATATTACGAAAAAGCTAACAGAGGTATAGTAAATCCTCAAATTGTATTAACTCAAAGTTTCAGTTAAATATGGCAGCCAACAGAATTCAATTACAAAACGCATTGCATAAACCTTACGACAGGGTTTTGTTTTCCCGTGAAGTTTTAAGTCCGGTTTTTGGTTCAGGATTTACGCTTAATTCCTCTTTGGTTCCAGCATCGGTATCACCCAACAAATCAGAATCGGCTGCTATTGATAAAGTTTGGATTTACGGAAAAATTCAGTTGGACGACAGCACTGAAATAACCTGTTACGAAGTTTTGTTGCAACCCAAAGTCCGCATTGAACAAAGCAAGGTTGCTATTCAGCAATATGTTCGCAAGCTGCTAACTGCCGGACAAGCTACATTAATCAATTTTGTTGCACCTGCAAATAAAAATGTCTGGCGACTTACATTGGTTGCCAAAGACAGTGTGCTGACCGACCAAGGAGTAAAAGAAAAAACCACCAATGCAAAACGATACACTTTTTTGTTAGGTCCATCGGAAACCTGTAAAACTGCTGCTGAACGTTTTGAAGTACTGAGCACTGAAAAGGAAATTACTTTTCAAACCTTGGTAAATGCTTTTTCCGTTGAAAAACTAAGTAAGGCATTTTTTGATGAATATACCCTACACTACCAAAACTTTTGCGATTATCTGCAGGAATCCAACTACCGTAAATCAGTTTTCAATATTACTTTTCCTGCCGGTGCTACAAAACAAGAAAAGGATAAAGCCAGCAAACCCATACGCGATTTTGTAAAGAAACTGCTTGGGCGTATTGTGTTTCTATACTTCGTTCAGAAAAAGGGTTGGTTGGGTGCAAGCGATACCAATTACTCTGATGGTCTGGGCGATTTCATCAAACAACTCTTTAACAAATCGGACGGAAATGATGCTTTTTACAGCAATTGGTTGACAAAACTATTCTTCGACACTCTAAATGCTGATGAAGTAAAAAGACCTAATGAAGACTTTAAAATGCCCGATGGTAAAATCGTTAAAGTTCCTTTCCTGAATGGGGGGTTGTTCGATAAAGAAGAATTTGATGAACACTTGTTGACTTTCAAATCAAAACTCTTTCACCATCCTGATTTTGAAGATAATATTCTTACTGAAAAGAGCAAAGGAAATGCTCGTGGTTTTCTCGACTTTCTGGATGCCTTTAACTTTACTGTTTACGAAGACAGCCCCGATGACCACACCGTAGCCGTTGACCCTGAAATGTTAGGTCATATTTTTGAAAATCTGTTGGAGGACAACAAAGACAAAGGTGCATTTTATACTCCCAAGGAAATTGTGCATTACATGTGCCAGGAAAGTTTAACTGAATACCTGTGTACCACCTTGCAGATAAAAGATGAAGTTGCTGAAAGGGAAGCCGTAAATCATTTGCTGAAAAACAAAATAGTTGATGATGTTCTAAAACCTGAAATTACTGAACTTGAAAAAGCCCTTGACAAGGTAAAAATCTGCGACCCCGCAATTGGCTCAGGTGCGTTTCCTATGGGCTTATTACAGGAAATTTTCAGTATCAAAGAACTTATTGCTTACGAAACCGGCAAGGAATGGAAACCTGCCGAAACCAAACTAAACATTATCCAAAACTCTATTTATGGGGTGGATATTGAGAAAGGTGCAGTAGATATTGCCCGCTTGCGTTTCTGGCTGAGTTTGGTGGTTGACGAAGAAAAGCCCAAAGCCCTGCCGAACCTCGATTATAAAATTGTGGTGGGCGACTCGCTGATAAGTAAGTTTGATGGCGAAATTGTGGAGATTGACTGGGAACGTAAAAGCAGCGTGGGCAAAGCCGATGAATATGTAAAGAATGTACAGCGTTTGCTGGTTGAAGTTGCCGACAAACAAAGGAAATACTTTAACCCGAACAACAAGAATAAGAAAAAACTACAGGCTGAAATCCGCAACCTGAAAATAGAACTGCTTATTAACCAGCTTTCTTTTAACAAAGAACTATACATAAGTAAAACTGTACAAAAAGGTGGGTTTATGCCTACGTCTGCCGATATAAAGCACAACACAGAACGGGAATTGCAAATTAAAGGTTTCGATAAACTAATTGGCAAACTGAAAAACCTACTTCAACACCCTGATGAACCTTTTAACCATTTTGATTGGAAACTTGATTTTCCTGAGGTGCTGAATCCCTATTTGGTGAATGGGAGCGGAGGTTTTGATATTGTTATTGCAAATCCACCGTATATTGGTCAAAAAGGAAATAAATCACTTTTTGAACCACTTAGTAAGGATCCGAATTTTGAAAAGAAAATGGATTATTGGTACTTCTTTCTTCATAAAAGCTATACACTTACAAAGGAGCATGGTGTAAACACTTTTATAACGCCTAATTATTGGATAACCACTCAAGGGGGAAAAAAACTCAGAAAAAGAGTACTTGAGGACTATTCAATCATTGAATATATTAACTTCAATGAAAATGCCATTTTTGAGGCGGGAGTGCACACAAACATCTTTTTACTTAAAAAGAATGCAACACCCAATCAAAGTATTAAATGTACAATCTATCAAAACAAATATTCTGAAAATATTTTTAGTTATCGTCAAAATGAACTCAATTTTAGTGCAGATCAAAAAAAGATTTTTAGTAACTGGACAGGCTATGTTCATTTTTTACCAGCAAAAGTATCTGGGATCATAAATCAACTTTTTAATAATTGCGAAAAACTTTCCGATAATGAATCGGAAGGAGAAAAGAAAAAAGGGGTAATATCTGGTAAAAAGGTTACAAATGGCATTTGTAATATCAACCAAGGGATTGTAACAGGCAAAGACAGATACATTGATAAAAGCAAAAATGTCAACAATGGAGTTTTTATTTTAACTAAAGAAGAAGTAACTGAACTGTCTTTAAACAAAGAGGAACAAAAGTTTATTAAACCTTTCTTTAAAAACTCAGATATTAGAAAATATAGGGTAGAAACAAATCCCAAGCACTTTTTCCTTTATGTTAATAAGATCGAAAAGGAAGATGAATTTAAAAAATACAAGTCTTTGTACCAACACTTAATTTCGTATAAAGCAATTCTGAAAGAACGTTCAATAAATGGTGTATTACAATCAGCATATCAAAAGGGTAAATGGTGGGCTTTAACGACTGATCGCCCAAACATTAATTTTGAGTCAGAAAAAATATTATGTCCTCAAAGAAGTAATACTAACACTTTTGGTTATTCAAAAGAAGAATGGTATGCTGCATCAGATGTATTTTACATTACGCTTAATAAGCAAGGTTATAGCTTAAAATATATCCAATCGATTCTTACAAGTAAATTAACCTATTTCTGGCTTTATTATATGGGGAAAAGAAAAGGAGAAGCGTTAGAATTAACGCTAGAACCCTTGCAATTCATTCCTATTAAGAAAATTCAAACTTCTGAACAAATACCTTTTAAAAGATTAATCGACTATATTTTATTTCTAAAAGAAGTAGAAAGTCAATTAAAAACGGATCAGCTGATGCCAATATACTTCGAGCAAATTATAGACGGCATGGTGTATGAGTTGTATTTCCCTGAATTGCTAAAAAAACACAACCGTGAAATCATCAAGCATTTGGGCGAGTTACCGGAGTTTACCGATGGTATGAGTGATGAGCAGAAAATGAAGAATTGCAAAAAGGTATTTAATAGGTTGAATGACAAAGAGCATCCGGTAAGGGTTAACCTGTTTTATATGAATTCAATTCCGGAGATTGCCATAATAGAAGGGAAAAATGAGAATAACTGATATACACATAAAGAACTACCGTGCTTTTTATGGTGAGCACCACATTTGCCTTGACAAAGACGGCAAAAACCTGATGGTTTATGGTGAAAACGGCAGTGGTAAAAGTTCATTGTTTACCGCCCTTCTGGATTTTCTGAAATCATCGGTTGACAAAATAAATGTGGAAGAAAATATCTTTGCACCAGCTTCGCAAAAAAACACAGCCAGTATCAAGGTTAACATTAGAGAATCTCCTGAAACCTCTAAGACCACCACTTTTGAACTGAAATTATCCGATAAGGAAATTATCAGTGCAGATAAAACGCTTATTGCCGATGCCAATAAAATTAAGGGCTTCTTTGATTACCGGAGCTTATTGCGAACTCATATGGGGCATAAGGATAAGGTTGACCTGTTTGATATTTTGGTAAAGGATATTCTTTACAATTCCATCAACCGTTTTTCAAATAAAGAAATTGGTAAAGAATGGCAGGCAATCGATAACGACACTTTCAATAAAAGACAAATCAAGCGGCAGCAGGAAGCCACAAAAAATTATCTGTCGGAAAAGTTCAATCCCGGTCTGAAACAATTGCTCAAAGACATTGAGCAGGACACCAATACTTTTATGAAATATTTTGGTGCAAATGTTAGGATTTCGCTTGATTTTGACAAAGTGGAATATCAGGGGAGAAGGAAACTTACCGGTAACAACATCAACTTAAAAATTGACTTCTTTGAAAAATCAATACCAAAACATCAGCTATTTCTGAATGAAGCCCGTTTATCTGCCCTTGCCATAAGTTTGTACTTGGCATCCATAAAAGTAAATCCGCTTACAGGAGCATTAAAAATCCTTGTTCTTGATGATTTGTTGATTGGCTTGGATATGAGTAATCGTTTGCCCTTGCTTGATATTTTGAAAAAACACTTCATTGAAGTTGACAAAGACAAGCAATTTCAGGTAATAATGACCACTTACGACAAAGTTTGGTATGAATTGGTGCGAAATTATTTCGGAGTTGAGAAGTGGAAATATACTGAGATTTATACGAAATCATTAAGGGATAACGACTTTGAAATTCCGGTAATATTCAATGAAAACGGTTATATGGAAAGGGCTAAACATTATCTTTCTGAAAAGGACTATAAAGCATCAGCCGTTTATCTGAGAACAGAATTTGAAAGAATTGTAAAGACCATTTGTGATAAGCAGAAAATTCCTGTATCCTACCACAAAAACCAAAAAGAAACAACAAGCGAAGACTTTTGGACAGCCATTGAATCCCAAACCGACCTTGACCCGGCATTAATTCATGAAATTACAATCCATCGTGGAGTTGTAATGAATCCATTCAGCCATTACGACCTTGAGAAACCGGAGTTTGAAGCAGAGCTGAAAGCGACTGTTATTGCAGTTGAGAAAATGAAAAGTGAAATTCAAAATATTAAGAAGAACAGGTCAATTGATAAACTTGAAAAAGAAGTTGCAAAATTGAAAACAGAATTGGCTGGAAAAGATAAACTGATTGGAGAATTAGGAGCAAAACTGAAAGCAAAGTAATTAATTGTACAATGCAAACACTCGACTGGAAACCAAAAGAATATACACCAAGGGCTTTACTTATTGGCCACGACCCTCGTTTGCAGCAATCTGATACACAAGCGGAATATGTCTTATTTGCAAATTACTATTTTGATAAAACCATCAGGGACAGGACATTTAAAAGTAAATATGGTTTGGCTGCATCTGCTTTTAATCAAATAATCGATATCACAAACGGTAAAATCAAACCAGAAGAAATTTACATTACGAATCTTTGCAATTCGGCTTTGCCACATGCTCCTAAAAGTAAAACTGTTTACATCCCGGAAGAAAAAGCAATTACAGGAGTTGAAAATATAAAGAAGATAATCGATGAAAATTCAACTATCGAATATCTCTTTCCGATGTCGCTACAGGTAAATTACTGGCTTCAAAATTTAGGATTGTATGATTCAAATGATGGCTTTGTGGAAAAGTCATCCCCAAGAACAATAGGAGTGCAGAATGAACCACCCTATTACGAACCAAAAGAGAAAAGCTCATTTCTGATGATTTGTGGAAATAACTATAAGGTTAAAGAAGGATCACAAGCAGTAATCCCCATATTACACGCAAAATGTTTTCCTTTAAACAAACAGTTTAGAGCTTATGAACCAGCATATGAGAAAATAAGAAATTATTTTAGAATCTGAATTTTGTGAAGATTGAAAGAAAACTTAGAGAAAAGTAAAATGAGCCAACGCACCAGTCACACACATTGTCAAAGCCCCACAAGCCAACGCTTAAACCAAAGCTTTGCCAAAGAGTGTGCCTGCCCGACCCAAGTGGAAAAATTAAAAATCTCCTCCCCTTTAGAAAATAAAAAATACCCAACCGCACAAGCCGACACAAGACATATAAGCAACTTGACAATTATACGAGAAATCAATAATGACAATGGTTTACAAGGACAGAAGACAGAACGCCAGCTGGTAACAGGCGGTATATTTTATTGCCGAGATAGTGGGTATTTCAGCGTTTCTGCATCTAATAAACTTTCGTGTAACTTGACAAGCCAGTGCTTCGAAATCGGCAACAAAAACATACCGCCAAACCGTTGGACTTATTGCAAAAATGGACATCGACAATGATTGCAAATGATTAGTTCAAATAGATACATTGGTTGTTGCGGAGCTTATTGTAAGACATGCAAGCCTTTTATTGAAGGATTTTGCAAAGGATGTAAAATTGGCTTCGATACCAAAGAACGGGACATAAATAAAGCAAAATGTAAAATCAAGGTTTGCTGTTTTAGAGAGAAAAACCTTGATACTTGCGCAGATTGCAAAGAATTGGAAAATTGTGAAATAATTGGAAGTTGGTTTTCCAAAAGTGGTTATAAATATCAGAAATACAAGCAAGCCATTTTCTTTATTAGGGAGCATGGTTACTCAAAATTTATTGCAATTGCAGATAATTGGAAAAACGCCTATGGAAAATGCTGAAATGCATTAAGCTCAGTAAGCGATAATGCGCAATACGGGTGTTGTGCCTGATTTATTTACAGCACCTTTAATAATCATGCTGTAACCCGACAGGTAAGCGCCCTGAATCCCGCGCAGCACCTACCACCCGCCATATTAAGAACTTATCATGAATAAAACTCCATCAATTTTAATCCGCGAAATCCACCCCCAGGAGTACCATCTGCTGGAAGAATTCCTGTATGAGGCAATCTTTATTCCGGAAGGGGTGGAGCGGCCGGGCAAAGAAGTAATCTTACGTCCTGAACTGGCGGTTTATTACAAGGATTTCGGAAAAGAGTCCGACTACTGCTTGATGGCCGAAAGCAAAGGGGAGCCGGTGGGTGCTGTCTGGATCCGTCTGTTTCCGGAATGCGGCAAAGGTTATGGATTTGTGGATGTCCGGACACCCGAAGTGTGCATGTCGGTGCTCCCGTCTTATCGCAACAAAGGGATAGGAACTGCGCTGCTGAATACAATGCTTGACAGCCTTGCCCGCAGGGGATTTAAGCAGGTGTCGCTGAGCGTGGATGAAGAGAATTACGCCTTCCGTATGTATGGGAAGGCGGGATTTGAAACCGTCAGCACCGACGGAATTTCTGCTACGATGATCAAAAAACTGAATACTTAAAATACCGTTTGGAGACCTGTTTGCTTTTTTCGGAAGAATGGCTTTTGTCCGACCTGGCGTTTCAGTGAATGCTGAAGAACCGGGATGTATTTCAACTTTCTCTCTGCTCAGCGCATTGCGCGCTGTTCCCCGGCCGGCAAAATGTCCGTATTGGTGATTGCGCCGGGCTAACCGCAGGAGGGCTGTCCCTGGCGGAAGAAAATACGGAAGCCGTTGGAGGAGATCAGTAGTATAAGCAACAATTTAAAAATATCAGGGATTATTAGTGACTATTCCGGTCCAATCGGCGCCACCCATTCCGGAGCATTCGGCGCCAGTATTCCGGTCCATTCAGCGCCACCTCCAAAGTGGCGAAAATTGGGATTAGAAACAGGTGAATAAGAAATAATTTCACCTGACATTCCGGCAGAAACGGCGCCACCTTTCCGGGCAGATTTGTAACAATCGAGTACCTTGTCGCAAAACAGGTACTATGTCAAAACGACCCATAACGATGTTACAAATTCGACGCATAATACAACTTTTGGAACAAGGGCAATCCAAGCGAAAAATAGCCCTAAGTCTTCATTCAGGACGCCATACAATAGATGGATATATTCATAGGATTGAGCAAAGCGGACTGGAATTGCAGCAGTTATCCAAACTTTCAGATGCAGATCTGGGTGCTTTGTTATACACTGGCAACAGGGAACAAGAACCCGATAGACGGCTGGAAGATTTGCAAAGCAGATTTAGTTATTTTCACAGCGAACTATGCCGAACCGGAGTTACCAAACTCACCCTTTGGCAAGAATACAGGCTGGAAGTCCCTGATGGATACAGTTATTCTCAGTTTTGCGAACATCTTGTAAATGACAAACGCAAGAGTTCAGCTACCATGCATTTTGAGCACAAACCCGCAGAGCGGGTCCAGGTTGATTTTGCCGGTAAAAAATTGAGTTACGTTGATATATCCACTTCAGAGATCATCACTTGCCCCGTCCTAGTTTGCGTATTGCCTTTCAGTGGGTACAGCTATATAGAAGCGTTGCCATACGCTACTCAGGAATACCTTTATCCGGCATTGGGAAGGTGTATGAGCTATTTTGGCGGCGTACCGGCGAATGTACTGAGCGACAACATGAAACAATATGTAAAAAAGAGCAACCGGTATGAGCCGGTCTTCTCAGAGGTATGTGAACAATGGTCATTGTACTATAACACCAGTTTATCAGCTACCCGGGTAGCTAAACCTAAAGACAAACCCAGTGTTGAACAAGCAGTTCACCTGGCTTATATGCGTGTATATGCCCCCCTGCGCAATAAAATATTTTACAGTCTGAAAGAGCTTAATGACAATATAATCAAATGCTTAGATATACATCACAACAAGCATTTACAAAATCGCACCTACAACCGCAGGGAACTTTTTGAGCAACATGAGCTCCCTTTGCTTAAGGCCCTGCCAGCTGAGCCATTTGTGCTCAAGCATACCGTTGTGGCAAAGGTGCAGAAGAACTATCATATCATTCTGGGCGAAGACTGGCACCAGTACAGTGTTCCATATCAGCACATAGGGAAAAAAGTAAAGATTATCTATGATGCAGATGAGGTAGAGGTTTATCTTGATTTACGCCGTATTGCTGTGCACAGGCGCAACTACCGCAAGCATGGCTATACAACACTGGAAGAACACATGCCCGAGAAACATAAGAAGTATAGGCAAACCAAAGGTTGGGATGCAGATTATTTTCTTGGGAAAGCGAAACAGCTTGGCGTGTGTTCACATAAAATTATGAGCCGTATCCTTGAGTCTAAAACGTTCACCGAACAAGCCTATAATGCCTGCCTTGGATTATTGCGGCTGTCAGGCCAGTATGGTGAAGATCGCTTTGAAAATGCATGTAAAAGGGCCGTTAATGCCCCCAGGGTAAACTACCGCCTGATAAGCGATATACTGTCAAACAACCTGGATAAAGAACAAACGGATCAAATGACCATTTTTTCATCAATCCCTGACCATGAAAACATTCGTGGGCCACAGGCATACAATTAATCACTAATACTTTAACAACATGAACACACAAATCACTTTAGATCAGTTGAAACAGTTAAAGCTGCCAGGCATGGCAGACGCCTATCAGGCAGTTTTATCATTGCCGGTACAAGAGCAACCTTCCATCCATCAATTTATGGCCCGCTTATCAGAGGCAGAGATCCAGCACAGGGCCCACCTGAGAACACAGGCCCTGTTAAAACTGAGCAAACTTCGCTACCATGCCGTCATTGAACAGGTTTATTGTAACTCCGGAAGAAACCTAACACAAGATCAGCTCATGAACATAGCTGACTGCAGCTTCATTGAACGCGCTGAAAACATCCTTATTACTGGTGCCACTGGTTGCGGAAAAAGTTATCTGGCTTGTGCAATCGGGCGCCAGGCATGCACCTTTGGATACAAGACTATTTACCTGGGAATGACGCGTTTTTTAGAAAAAATCACCCAAACCAAACTCGATGGAACCTATATTAAGATGCTGAATCAAATCGAAAAAACCCAATTGGTAATCCTGGATGATTTTGGCTTACATCCCATGGATAAAATTACACGGCTGGCACTCTTACAAATACTTGAGGATCGTTACGGTAAGCGATCAACATTGATATCTTCACAGATCCCTGTTAATAAATGGTACGAATATATCGGTGAGAATACCGTGGCCGATGCGATTATGGACAGATTGTCAGGTAATGCACACAGATTTGAATTAAAAGGAGACTCTTTACGAAAGAAAAAAACAGAAAAAAATTGATTAATATTGTAAAACAAATCTGCCCAGTTTAGGTGGCGCCGTTTGCACCGGAATGGTGGCGCTGAATCACCGGAATAATCAATTAGAATATATGAAGATTATATAGTAATTTTATATAGATGTTTTATTGCCTGTTGTAGTTACTGTATTTGATTACTTAAGTTCATCCTGCCAGCCTGAAAGATTATACTTGCACGGATCATAAATCATTTAAAATACGAAAGATGAAAACAAAAACGGGTTTATTGCTTTTCTTGTTTTTGAACGTGTCAACTTTTCTTTCAGGCAGCAATTCACCTTTATCGGGAATATGGATAGGGGTAGATATGCATGACAACAGAAAGGACACGTATACTTTTACAATAAAGGAGATTAGAGCCGGTGTGTTTTCCGGTTATATTGAAACGGAGATTGACGGAGCGCTTTTACCCCGGATGCCCATTTCAAAAATTGAATATGATCATCCTGATTTTAAATTTCTTATTAATGCGGGTGATTTATTGATAACATACTCCGGCAGGATGTCAGAAGATTTATCCCAGCTTGACGGAAGTTTTAAATATTCGGATCCGGAGATTCCTGAGAAAAAACTGTTGCTTACCCGGAAAACGAATGAGAAATTGTCAGAGCACGGGTATCAGTACAAACAACCTGTCAGTAAGGTATTACCTATCGCTTCGTTGAATGAATCAGATCCGGACAGGACGAAAATCACCAAACTGGTCAATGACATTAATCAAGGGAAATATGGGGAGATCAACTCTTTACTCGTTTTCAGAGATGGGAAGCTTGTGCTAGAAGAATATTTTAACGGGTTTGATTCCGGTCAGCTTCACCAGCTTCAATCAGTTACAAAAAGCATTACCTCATTACTTATCGGAATAGCTGTTGACAAGGGTTTTATTGATTCTATTGATAGAAAAGCTGTTTCCTTTTTTGATGATTATGAATTCGCAAAGAGATGGGAGACAGTGACCATCAGACATCTTCTTACGATGAGCAGCGGTGTGGAATGGATAAAAGATGATCCTGATTCACCCTGGGATAAGGATGAGAGCATTGCTGATATGCTGAAGAAACCCATTCAAGGAAAAACCGGAATAGAATTCAATTATAATTCGGCGATGCAGATTCTTGCAGGAATCATTGAAAAAGCAACGGAAATGGAGCTGGAAATATTTGCCGAGAAATATTTATTTCAACCGCTGGAGATTAAAGATTATTTATGGCAGGTCAGCGTTTCCGACAGTTTGCCTTTATGTACAGGTTCGCTTAAACTGCGCCCGGTTGATATGGTTAAGATCGGGATGCTGGTTTTAAATAAAGGTAGGTTTGATGAAAAACAGGTTATTTCAGAAAACTGGATAAATGCATCGACAAAGGTTCAGATTGAAGTTCCGGGGAATAAAGGCGATCACTATGGATATTTGTGGTGGATCAAAACAACCTCGCCTCAATGCATTTATGCGCATGGGTTTGGAAGTCAGTTTATTTTTGTTATACCTGAATCAAATCTTGTAATAACGACAACCGGAAACAATATGTACAATAATCAGGGTCTGAAACCCTTCCGGATGCTTAAAATTTTTCAGTAAAGGGGCGGCAATAGTAAACTTTCCGCATACATGTGACCACTGGTTCCGGATATCAGGAAAAGCGTATCCGCTGAAGCGGACTTGTCCATGCCGGCCCTCTGAGGCGGAAAACTACCCGCTCCTGAATGAACATTTGATTCCGGAAAGGTAATCCCGGTTAAGCATTTGTTCGGCGCAATGATTATTGTGCTGATTACAAACGCTTAACCGGGACAATATTAATACAGGCACTACTTTTTGGAGTGATTTGATATTTGCATAGATCGGGTTGTCTCTCTTTTGAAGTTTCCTGATCGCTGCTCACTTCACAGCCGGTTAGTGGATGCCGGCTGCCTGTCAGTCATAAACCGGTCTGATTTCCAGATGAAACTCTATGCGTGATCCCTCATGGTCACAAACCAGTTTTACCTCTTTCTTGTTGCCCGTTTCGCTGAATTTGTATGATTTGTGGTCGTCGGCGAAATCGTCATCCGCAGAAGTGGAATCATATTCAAGCACATCTGCCCTGATGCCGACCCTGGCATTCAGATCACTTTTCGGAACTTTAAAGATGATCCGCTGATCAATTTCCCTGGTCTCCCTGAATCCAAGCTGAAGCGGATGCTGCCGGGTTCCTTTGGTAAATGTCCATGGAATGGGGAATTTGAAGCCTGTTTCCTTTCTCATTTTTTCGGCTTCGAGAATCGGCTTGTTCTTCTTTTCCACGTCCAGGATTTCTTTTCCGTTGCCTTCAAAAGCCCTGATCCTTAAAAAGGCGGTGATTTCTTCATCCCCTGAGGCATCATCGGCACTTGCGCAATGGACGCTTTTCCATAATACTTCAAATTTTTCGGCGGCCGGAGCGCATTGTCTGCTGGTAAATTCAGCAGTCAGATGTACCCCGATGTTTTCCCCGTCAAGGGTGCTGAGTGAATATGCAATGGGGACTTCATCCATACTTCCGGCGAAATAATTATTGATGGCCTTTTTAAGCTCTGCCTGGTTTCCGGCTGTAAGTATCTGGCCCGTAAGTCCGGGATTCCCGCCGTAGGCTACCAGCCGCACCGAAGTCCGTTTCAGAAAGCTCTGCTGCCGCATCGAAAAATCGACACTGGCACCTGCAACCAGGAAATTGGCATACGCATGCACATCAATCCCATAGGAAGAAAAGGATTCGTCACTTTCAAACATCAGGTTCAGCGCACGGCCATATTTAACGGCATTCACAACCACCCAGTCCGGATTAACCTTATCTGGGTCCAGGGCATCTGCCGAAGAATTATTTTCACCGGCCATCACGAAGAAATCGGAGGGCTCGTTGTGCGTGTCATCGATTAAAATGGAGTAGTATTCCTGATAAAGTTTGATATAAAAACGGTGGCTTTTGCTGTTACTCGTGAAATCTATGCTGTGATTTCCGCCGAAACCGAGATAATAGCCGCTGCCACCGGTGCGCATAAAGAGGTCTTCCTCGCTCAGCACTTCAAAGCTTTCTCCGAATGTGACTGCCGCGCCTCCTCCTTTCAGACTCCCCCTGATATTGCTGATTGCCTGGGCGATGGAAGCTGCAGAGGGATTATTGACCGATACAGTAGCCACCGATGCCTGATTGCGGTTGATCAGCACGTTAAGCGGTTTACGGTCGTAAGGCAGCCGTTTGTAAGTGCCGTTATCAATGGACTCGTAAGCAAAAATGGCTCCCGGATAAATCTCGTCAATCTTGGTGTTAAGTACAACCGGTTCAGGGCGGATCACATCGGCTGACCAGCGCTGAATGGAGCAATTCCAGTTATTGTCATTGCTGCCGGTTGCATCGTTTATTTGTTCAATGCGTGTATAATGGCCCGGATTGCGAATGACCTTCAGATCGATGACATCGGCGGATTTAAGTTTGACCTTACGGCTGAAAACAACCGGTGACGGTTTAATCTTAAATTTAAAACTGACTTTCTTCAGCACCGGCTTTGCTACCGGTTGTATCTTGCCTGCCAGTTTCACTTTACTGACAGCAGCTGCCTTCACAATTTTTTTTGCCATGATTCTTTGGGGTTTAGGTGGTCCCGGCGTTCACCGGAATTACGTCTAAACCTGCCGGAGGTTTGGCTTGTTTTCCTGATTTAACTGTTTAACAATACTTTAACACAAAATAATATAGATGGATAATAAATCTGAAGAAATGGATTCAGTTCATGCTGCTTATTTTAAGATTCATTTTGCAGGGAACTTACAATGACCGGTGATGGTCAATATTTGTATGCTGATGTAAGTAATAAATTCTGCCAAGGGATGGTTACTCCGTTAATCAGCCGGCATTCCCTTATCCTGTTACTATCTGATATTTATTTCAGCTACAGGTATCTTCTGAAAGAACAACTCCCTGTCCCCCTCATAGAGTATGCCTACACACTTGTCTTTCGTGATTGTCAGGCACGAATAGCCAAATCCGGTTTCTTCATTCAGAAGAATCTGGTTTTCGGGAGGCCAGGTATTGCCTTCGTCCGTACTTGCCTTGATGGTCATATTTTTACGTTCGGAAGCATGCGAAGGATTGGAGAAAAACAACACGGGGATGGTTTTGCGCCCTGCTTTAACATTCGCCGAAATCAGGCTTGCCATGCAATTGGGCTCAATCAGCGCGTGGTTCGAAGAGGGGTGAAGCGCCCAGTTTTTTCCCAGGTCCCGGCTTATGGCTACCGCCCGGCCGTTTCCCTTATCTTTTGCCGCGCGGTTGAGGTCGTCGCGCATGTTCAGCATAATGCTTCCGTCGCTCAGTTCAACGGCCTGCGCCTCTGTTGTATTCGGCTTTGCGCCTGTACCAATCTGCCAGGTTTTTCCCTTATCGGTGCTGTAAACAATGGTCGACTGGCAGGTGTACTGTCCGCCATCCAGGGCCTGGACGCCCAGATCGGATTTGTATTGCACCGGAAATACCAGCGTTCCGTCACTGAGCGTGAGTCCTCTCCCCGGTCCGGCCAGCAGCAGCTGCCAGGAAGGGTCTTTAATCTGGGAGGTGATATTAACGGGATCACTCCAGCTGATTCCGTCGTCGGTGCTCTTTGCCAGGATAAACTGCCCGGTTTCTTCGGGCGTCATTCCGGGTTTTGAGTCCCACCAGAGCATCTTTTCGTGGTGCGAACCGCTCATCCAGAGGGCGGCGACCCATAAGGTTCCGGTAAAATGGTCGTAAAGTATGCAGGGATCGCCGGTGCCGTTAAGCCGCTGCGGCCTGCCGCCCCATTCGCCCATATCCATAATCACTTTCATGGGTTCCCAGGATTGTCCGCCATCTGTACTGCGGCTCATGCCGATGTCGATGTCTTCCTGAAGGTCTTTGCTGTTGTTGTAACGGATATCGTAGATGGCGATCAGGGTGCCGGCATTCGTGGTGATCAATCCCGGGATGCGGTAGGTATGCACATTGTCCTGACCGGCGCCTCTGAGCACCAGCGCCGGGCGGTACCTGAACGTGGTTCCTGAAGGTATCCGGAGTTTTCCGGTTTCTGAAAAGGTAAGATCAACAGATTCGATTCTAAAACTTTGCTCAAGCCTGATACCGTCTTTCAGGATAAATCCGAAATGGTAAATGCTGCTTTTCCCGGACGGTTTCTCTCCGGCAACGGGGAACAGGGATTTAGTTGCCTTACCTGTGACCGCAAATAACTTTCTGGCTGCCGCTTCGTCTTTCCCGGTTTCTTGTATATAAACGAGAACGGAGTCGATGATGTGCACATCGCTTCCGCGGGAGTAATTAATTTTTATGGACTTCAGGTTGTTTTCGTCCGCGCTGCTATTTATCTCCAGGGTAATGATCCCGGGATTATGGCGATTGATAAACAGCGGGACTTTTTTATATACTGCTTTCACTTTTACCGTTCCATCACCAGTGACTTTGCCATTTCCGGTATGCCTGTTTATGCAAGTCTGGCAGCTTTCCGCAGTATCCGGCCTGATATGCGCCAAAAAATACTGTATCTGCTTTTCTGAAAGAATCCCGGGAAACCGATTACATGTGCCGGTGCCTGCATACCTGTCATGAAATTGTCTGATAAGGCTTTCACCGTTTCGCGAAAAGGCGGTGGTCAACATCAGTAAAATAAACATTATTAATAAGATGCAGGTTTTCAATGGATTTTTTTTCATTATTTACCTGTGGTAAATTTGGGTTTTATTCCGGTTTTTCGCCGAATTCTTTCTGCTGCCGTTCCACTTCTTTAAGTTTTATCAGGTTAAGTTCACGGCGCAGTCTTTCGTTTTCAAGCTGCAGTTCTTCCCGGGTCCCGTCAATGTTGCTGTTAACCATATCCTGCCGTGATTTTTGCATTCCGGCTGTTTGCTGGTCGAAAACCTGCCGGTGGTAAGGTTCATAGGTTTTGATCTCCAGGATGGCGCTCAGTGGTTTGTGGCCGCCCGACGGAATCACGGAAGCCTTTACAATGATAGTTCCGGGGTTCAATCCGGAGCGGACCAGCGCAGCGGCAGTCCCCCAGTTCACTTTAGCCGGATTGATGCCGGTCTGACTGTTTCCGATAAGGCTTCCCTCACCGGCAATTTCGAAAAGGATATCCTCATTGTTAAGCCGCTTGATATTTCCGTAATCATCGGCTACGAAAGCAATCACGGTTACGCAATCAGAGCCCCCGGCAAGCAACGGCATGTTTTCGTTATCGGCCCGGAGCAACAATCTGGAAGGCCTGCGGGCAGGTAATTTATGTTGGGTAGCAACTACTTTGCCGCCAATGATTCCTTCGGCCTGCAGGTAAACTTTTACATGCTGATTGTCCATAGCCAGCACTTTGTCATCCATAAAACGGTAACTGTCTTTGAAAACAAAAGGCGGATAGGGCAGCCCGGCTGATTTCTCTGTGTGGTCTTGTTCAAGTACCTGACCGGTTGCGCCTATGGTGAGCCTCACGGTTTCGCAATTGCTGTAAACGGTAATATCATCCGGCGAAAACGGCGTCATTTCATGGGCAATATAAACCATCGGGCCGCTTTCAGCCGGGTTTTGCTGGGATCTGAAAAGGTGATACGATGTCTTGGGCTGCCTGAAAGCGTCCATAATCCCTCCGTAAAACGGGTCAGGATGGTAACCCCTGTTATGGTCGAAAGGGTGCCAGAGGCATCCGCCCACATGTTGCCGCCCGGTCTGATAAAGTGTGTGCAGGCTGGTATACGTGTATGGCGGGTGCGCATAATGCTGCGCCTGCGTCAGCATGGCCGATTCGCCCCAGCTCCGGTGAACCCTGCTTGGCGAATTGTGCGAATTCCAGTCATCTACATTGTCACCCCATTCGCGTGTGAAGTATGTTTTCGACGGATCAGTATGTTTGAGTGCCCGGTCGGCATCGCCATCGCGCGGGTGCGCATAAAGCACCGGAAAGTATTCATTGCCCCGGGCTTCGGCATCACATACCGTGTAGCAATAGCGGAAAGGGTATTCTGCCAATACAAGATCACGGGTATTCCGGGCAAAGTGCTCAGGATACCAGGTTTCATTCAGTACCGGCTCCCACATCAGCACACAGGGGTGGTTGCGGTCGCGCCTGATCATGTCCCTGATATTTTGGTAGATGCGCTCTTCAAATACAGGATTTTCATTCCAGAATTGCCAGCCGGGCGTGTTAACAATGACGAACAGGCCCAGTTCGTCGCAGGCGTCCATAAAGGCCGGATCCTGCGGATAGTGGGCATTACGGACCACCTTCAGCCCGGCATCACGGAGCTTTTTTGCATCCCTCCAATGAACTGAATTGGGTAAGGCGTTCCCGATCAGCGCGAAATCCTGGTGGCGGTTGGCGCCGATCAGCGGCTGCGGATAAAGCTTGCCGTTCAGCCACAGCCCGTCGCTGCCCCTGAATTCAATGCTGCGGATTCCGGTTTTTTGCATATAACCATCCACCGGCCGGCCTTGTGCGTCCAATACCAGCACCTCAAGATTGTATAGATATGGTGCTTCGGGTAACCAAAGGGATGGTTCGATTACTTCAATCCTTCCTGATACTGTCTGGTCTTTTCCCGGGGAAATTCCCAACCGTTTAACCGACTGACCCACCATTTGTCCATCGCCGGTTTTTAACCTGAAAACCGCCTTACCGCTGAACCGTTGCCGGAGCTCATTCTTAATATGCAACTGCAGCAGTACTTCGGCCCTCTGTTCCGAGATCTGGCCAAAACTGATGAACAGCCCGCCTCTGGCTTCTATGCCGTCATAATTGGGATCGGTAATATATGTTTTATTGTGCGCAATCAGCCAGCAATCGCGGTAAATGCCCCCGAAATAACAGAAATCCAGCATATCCTGAGGCTTTCCGGGCGGATATTCCGGATCGTCGGAGTTATCAGCTTTTACTGCAATGACATTATAGCCGTCATGGTTCACAAATTCAGTTATATCAACAACCGCCGGAAGATAACCTCCGTAATGACTATTGAGTTCTTGTCCGTTCAGCCAGATAACGGATTTGCCCATGATGGCCTCAAAATGGAGAAATAATTTCTTTCCCTCAAGTCCTTCGGGCACTTCAAAATGTTTACGGTACCAGGCAACACCCTGATAATTGACACCACCGCTGGCTTCTTCAGGCAGCACCTCAATGCCGTGCGGAAGATGTACAACCTGCCAGGATGTATCGGCATAATCAGGCCGATAGGCATCCGCTGCATCTCCCCTGAAAAACCGCCATACCGGATTCATGGAAAACACCTCCCTGCCCGTTTCTGGTATGGTATAAAATCCTGCAGTGCTGAAAGCGGGCGAAACCTGCTGTTGTGCAACGGTTAAATGAAGTCCGGAGAGGAAAAATGCTGCTGACAGTATCCAGGCCGGATGTTTTATTTTGAAAAGCATATATGACCTCATATCAATATTTTACATTGTTGGATGGGGTGGTAGTCAATTCAAAAATAGCAGATTTTGCAATATGCAGGAATTCCCGGTTCGCGTATTGCCGGCCTTTAGTTATTTATCCGGGCAGTAGTAATCAAAAATCCCTTCCGTTGAAGCTGGCAGACAGATAAAGCCCGGTTTCGGCAATGTTAGCTTTTCCGCGTGATTCAGACACGATGATACGGATTTTGTCTGTTTCAACCGGATTGATTTTCAGCAATCTCTTGTAACCAATGGTTGTACCTGAAGCAATTTCCTGCCATTTGCCATGAAGGGATGCCTCCACACGGAAGGCTTCGACCCTTTGTCCTTTGCGGATATCTTCTTTTAACTCAATCACATCAAACCGGGCAGGCTGTTTCAGACTGAATTCCGCGATTTCAGGCAAGCGGCCTGTTTCCCAGCCGGTATCAGGGTTTCCGTCTGTTGCGGCGGCATGTTTGCTTTTGCGGGCTTTTGACCCTGTCAGCAGATTGTTACTGAAAGTATTGCCGATCCATTGGCCGAACTCTTTCAGCCGTGCGGCATCCGATTCGTGTATCAGTCCCCGGGTATCCGAAGGAACGTTAAGGAGTAATACTGCATTCATACCGACAGAATTGAAATAGATGTCAGCAAGTTTTTCAAGTGATTTTACCTGATTGTTTTCCTCTTCGTGCCAGAACCAGCCGGGGCGGATGGAGACGTCAACTTCGGCCGGATACCAGAAAGCGTTTCCTGCTTTTTCCAGGAGTTTCCGGCTTCCGAGGTCTGCGCTCATCTCATTTAATCCCAGCTGACTGTTGATCGCTGCCATTTCGGACCGGCCTCCGGGTGCAAAAGCCGTTACACTCCACTCTGTGGGCCTGCCATAACCTGTTTCAGTGCCCACCCAACGCACATCTTCGCCTTTAATGGCCGTAACAGCATCGGGCTGGAGCCGTGAGATAACTTCATAAAACGATGCCCAGTCATATTCCTGACGCTTGCCATTGGGCCCTTCACCGCAGGCGCCGTCGAACCAGACTTCGTCTATCCGGCCGTAATTGGTGAGGAGTTCAGTCAACTGTTGCCTGAACATTTCGTTATATCGCGGAGAGTCGCCATAGGAGGGGGCATTCCTGTCCCAGGGCGAGAGGTAAACCCCAAACTTCATTCCCATGGCATCACAAGCATCTTTCACTTCTTTTACAATATCCCCTTTGCCTCCGCGCCATGGTGAGGCGGCAACTGAATGACCGGTAGTTGCGGTGGGCCAAAGGCAGAATCCATCGTGATGTTTTGCAGTGAGGATCAGCATTTTCATTCCGCCCTCCTGCAGTACCCTGACCCATTGCCGGGCATCAAATGCTTCCGGATTGAACAGGGCCGGTGATTCGGTACCGTCGCCCCATTCGCGGCCGGTAAAGGTGTTGATGCCGAAGTGAATAAAAGCCGTTAATTCCATCTGTTGCCAGGCAAGTTGTTGCGGCGTTGGCACAACCCGGGCGGCCAGGTTAGTCTTCTGTTGCGGTGTTGCGTCCACAGGAAAAGTCACGGATTTAATATAAAAAGAGGATTGCTCCCTGCAGGAATTTGTGATCAGCAGGGCTGAAGTAATTATTGCTGACAGGCAAATGGTCGTGATTCGTTTCATGCTTGTTTTCGGGGTTTATGCTTGTATGCCAGGCAAATGTATCAAATTTAATGCCTTCTGCCTGTTAATTGAAGGGGTATCATATGATTTCCCGGGTTAATCAACGATCTTCCCAACCGTGGATATTCTCTTTATCAGGTTTTTCCGGACAACATTGTTTTCGGATATAAGTTTGTGTCCTAAAAGCAACTTTTCAGGATTATATATCTTGATTCTTACAGGATTAGTTTTTAAAATAATTTATTTAATACTATTAAAAATACAGTAAATCAGTAATTTAACAGTGAATTGATTATTAAAAGAAAAGTTATCTTTAATTTTTGGTATACTGTTTGCTTGTAGCAGGGTAATTAATTCCGGGTAGCAATGCCCCTAAAACACAAAGCCATGAAAACGCTCAGAAACTACTTCACGATCGCACTGCTCTCCCTCGGCATTACTGCAACAGCCAGTGATATCAGGCCTGAACGGTTGAACCTCCCCGGCGATAACCTGAACCTTTACGCCGTGATGAAAATCTTCCAGGAATCAGAAACACTCGAAGGCTTTGAGAGAAGCCTTAACAGCGAGGATTCCAGAATCAATAACCTTGACCTGAATGGTGATAACTACATTGACTACATTAAAGTGATTGATTATGTAGATGGTGATGACCATACCATCGTGCTTCAGGTTGCCATCAATGAAAGGGAAAACCAGGATGTAGCTGTTATCACTGTCTTTAAGGATAAATACGGTCAGGTAACAGTGCAGATGATAGGAGATGAATACCTTTACGGGAAAAATTACATCATCGAGCCATACTATGCTGAAACGCCAAATCCCGGGTACACTGGAGCACAAAAACCGGTTCGCACAGAGACAGTTGTTGTCAACCGTACTACCTATGTTGAAGTCGTCAGCTGGCCGGTAATCCGCTACATCTATGCACCTGTATATGTCGGGTGGCGCTCACCCTGGTACTATGGTTACTACCCTTCATACTGGAGGCCCTGGAGGGCTTACTACTGGGATTACTACTACGGTTACCATGCACACTGGTACAACTACTACTACAGCCACTTCCGCTACTGTGACCATTACAGGTACCCGCGCTACCGCGATCACTACTATCATCGTCACAGGGTTTACTCAACCACGGTACGCTCCTACAGGGACGAAGGAAGATACAACTACACCTACTCCAGGCCTGAGTTGCGCAGTGAAGGCTCGGCAGAATACCAGCGCAGACATGGTAATCCTGGTCGCGGATCCGGTGCAACAGCCATAAACAATCCCGGCCGCAATGCACAGGTTGGCGCCGATACTCCGGCCCGTACTTCCACCCCGGTGGTTTCTCCCCGTGGCAGCAATACTAACGGCGGACGTACATCCAACCCCGGTACCAGCAGCGTGAACAGGCAGGAAAGGAAAGGTGAACCGGCCCGTCCTTCGGTAACTGCGCGTACTTCATCACCTGAAGTCGGTACACCCCGCTATCAGAATGAAAAACGCAGTGAGGCCGGCCGCGATACCAGGGAACAGCCCGGCCGCAGCGTAGTGGCTCCGCGCACCTCAAAACCTGAGGTAAGCACCCCGCGCAGCCAGAATGAAAAGCGCACTGAGGTTGGCCGTGAAGCAAAAGAACAGCCCGGACGCAGCGTTGTTGCACCCCGCACTTCAAAGCCTGAGGTAGGTTCGCGCAGCAGCCAGAGTTCAGCCAGACAAGTCAGCCCTTCGGGGTCTTCCCGCTCCGGATCTGAAAGAATTACTGTAACCCCCAAAGCCAGCAGATCAGATTCAAAAGCTGTAAACAGCCCTTCTGCTTCAAGGTCGTCCTCTGTTTCAGCAGAGAGACCGGCAAAAAGCTCTTCCTCAAAGGAATCATCGGGGAATGCAGGCAAAAGTTCAGCATCATCAGGAAAAAGTAAAAGCGGCAGATAAATCTTAAATATTTATGAATCAATGTTGAAGCCCGGTTTATCCCGGGTTTCTTTGATTTTATATAGTTCCGGGTAACCCATGACGTTAGTATAAACCTCCGTGATTTACACTTTTTCTCTTTAATATGCAAATTGATGTATTTCAAAGATCGTAGGATGCGGGATTAAGTATGATAATCGATGCAGAATGCCATATAGGTCAGCGATATGCTGCTGACGCCGATTTGCACCTTAGGAGAAAATAACGTACCTTTGCAATGTTGACGTGCAGATTTTATAACAATTGAACTGTATCTAAGCCGTTGACATGCTGGCCCTGAAGCGTTCTGCTTTTATTGTTTATCACCCTGGATTTTTGGATTATCCACCGGGCTGCAATTTGAATCATTATTCATTTTTTGTTGCCGGTTAATTCAGCAACAAAAACAGCTTAATCAAACATTTTATGGAAAAACTGACTGAACTTGTGCCTTCTTCGGGTGAATTGTATTCACTTATAATGACTTATGGTGGCAAACTTATTCTTGCATTGATAACCCTCTTTGTCGGACTCTGGCTGATCGGCAGGTTAAAGCGGTTGCTGAAAAAGGTATTTGACATACGCGCCTATGAAAAAACCCTGCAGAAATTCCTGTTGCAGCTTATATCGGTAACGTTAAAGATTTTGTTACTGATCAGTGTGGTTTCGATGGTAGGTGTTCAGATGACGTCGTTTATTGCCCTGTTGGGTGCAGCCGGACTTGCATTTGGTATGGCTCTTTCGGGAACCCTGCAGAATTTTGCAGGTGGTGTAATGCTGCTCATTCTAAAACCTTTCAAAGTCGGTGATTATATTGAAGCGCAGAACTACGCCGGGACTGTGCAGGAGATTCAGATATTCCATACCATCCTGCATACGCCTGATAAAAAGACCATCATTATTCCTAACGGTCCGCTGAGCAACGGCTCCGCGGTCAATTTCTCCACTTCCCCTTTACGCCGGGTCGACTGGACATTTGGTATCAGTTATTCTGACAACATTGATAAAGCCAAACAACTGATCATGGATTTATTGCAACGCGATCAAAGGATTCTGCAGGATCCCGCTCCATTCACAGGTGTTATATCGCTGGGCGATAGCTCGGTAAATATTGTAACCCGCGCCTGGGTGAACTCGGCTGACTACTGGAATGTTTTCTTTGAGATTAATGAGCTTGTTAAGAAGACCTTTGATGCGCAGGGCGTTTCCATCCCATTTCCACAAAGAGACGTGCATATATTTCAGGCGAAATGACCCGGGAGCCTGACCTGCAGCCTGAACACTCAGGCAGTCTTTTTGAAAACTATAAAGGGTTTGGCAAAAAAGAGAGGCCCTTCCTTGCGGTTGGGCCTCTCTTTTTCGTAAGGATCTTACTTTATCCTGAAGTCTGCTGCCTGTTATTCAACAAGCAGCCCCGGTAAGGAAACCGGAAATATCCGTTAATTACCCGGCCTTTTCTTCATAATCCGATACCGGAACACAAGTGCAAACAAGGTTACGGTCACCAAATGCATCATCGATGCGTGTAACTGTTGGCCAGTACTTGTCAGTGATATCGCATGGAGCCGGGTAAGCTGCTTTTTCGCGGGAGTAGGGAAGTGTCCAGTTGTCGGCGGTAACCATGCACAGGGTGTGGGGCGCTTTCTTAATCACATTCACCTGGCGGTCGGCTTTTCCTTCAGCGATTTCATCAATTTCCTTACGGATACCAATCATGGCGTCAACAAAGCGGTCGAGTTCTTCCAGTGGTTCACTTTCTGTAGGCTCAACCATCAGGGTGCCATGTACGGGAAATGCCACTGTCGGGGCGTGGAATCCGTAATCCATCAAGCGCTTTGCCAGGTCTATCACCTGAAGATCAGCGGATTTGCTGAATTCATTACAGTCAAGGATCATTTCATGGGCTACCCGGCCGTTTTTTCCTGTATAAAGGATTTTAAAGTGCTCTTCAAGTCTTACCTTCAGGTAGTTGGCGTTCAGGATTGCAATTTTGGTAGCTTCTGTCAGCCCTTCGCCACCCAGTAACTTTATATAGCCGTAGGAAATCGGGAGTATGGAGGCGCTTCCGAAAGGAGCGGCAGCCACTGCGGTGATGGGCGTTTCACCGCCTGTTTTAACAAGAGAATGCCCGGGCAGGAAAGGCTTCAGATGTTTGGCAACGCCGATGGGTCCAACCCCGGGGCCACCGCCGCCGTGGGGGATGGCAAAGGTTTTATGCAGGTTGAGGTGACAGACATCCGCACCGATGTGCCCCGGACTGGTCAGGCCGACCTGGGCATTCATATTGGCGCCATCCATATAGACCTGTCCTCCGTTTTCATGCACGATGCCTATCAGATCCAGGATTCCTTCTTCAAAAACGCCGTGCGTGGATGGATAGGTAACCATGCAAGCTGAAAGGGTGTCTTTGTATTTTACTGCTTTTTCTTTCAGGTCACTGAGGTCGATATTGCCGTTAGGGTCGGATTTAACCACAACCACTGTCATGCCGGCCATGGCAGCGCTGGCGGGATTGGTGCCGTGGGCGGAGGCCGGAATCAGGCAAACATTCCGATGACCTTCGCCGCGGCTGATATGGTAAGCACGGATTACAAGCAGCCCGGTATATTCACCTGCAGCGCCTGAGTTGGGCTGGAACGACATGGCAGAGAAACCGGTGATTTCGCAAAGCGCCTTCTCCAGATCGCGGATCATCAGGTGGTATCCTTCAACCTGCTCCTCGGGCACGAAGGGGTGCAGGCTGTTGAATTCCGGCCAGCTGAGTGCGAATAATTCAGCGGCAGCATTCAGTTTCATGGTGCACGAACCCAGCGGGATCATCGAACGGTTGAGCGAAAGGTCTTTTCCCTCCAGCTTTTTGATGAAACGCATCATGCCCGTTTCAGAGTGATAGCTGTTGAAAACCTTTTCCTGCAGATAGGCTGATTTCCTTCTGAATTGATCCGGAATGGTTTTTATACGGCAGCACTCCTCCGGGATGCAGATATATTCGTTGAACTGTTTTTTGGCCGCTGAAGCAAAAATATTTACCAGTGTGTTGACATCTTCCAGATTGGTGGTTTCGTCAATACTGATACCGATAACGCGTTCGCTGATATAACGGAAATTTACCTCGTTTTCAAGTGCCAGTTTGCGGAATTCTGCCATACGCACTGTTTCCGGAATCTGAATCCTTACGGTGTCGAAATAGGTGCTGTTAAGTTGGGTATAGCCATACTTCAAAACTTCGGTAGCCAGAACGCCGGTAAGGATGTTTATTCTTTCCGCTATCTGTTTTATGCCTTGCGGGCCATGATAAACTGCATACATACCGCTCATAATGGCAAGCAGGGCCTGGGCAGTACAGATGTTTGAAGTGGCGCGTTCGCGTTTGATGTGTTGTTCCCGGGTCTGAAGTGCCATACGCAAAGCTCTGTTGCCCTGGGCATCGACCGAAATACCTATAATGCGGCCGGGGATGTTACGCTTGAATTCTTCGCGGGTGGCAAAAAAGCCGGCATGCGGACCACCGAAGCCCATGGGGAGGCCAAACCGCTGGTTAGAACCTACAACAACATCAGCTCCCCATTCGCCCGGAGGAGTCAGCAATGCCAGGCTCATCAGGTCGGCTGCTACGGCTACCAGAATTCCGCTTTCATGGGCTTTGGCAACAAATGAACTGTAATCATGGATTTCACCCGTTTCGTCAGGATATTGTACGATCGCACCAAACCAGGTGGAATCAAACTCAATTTTCTGCCAGTCACCGGTTTCTACTTTTATGCCGAGTGGCTCCGAACGGGTAATGAGTATATCAACGGTCTGGGGGAAAAGCTTGTCTGACACAAAGAAACGGTTGGCGCCTGCTTTCACTGCATCGCGTGAACGTGAATTGTAAAGCATGATCATGGCCTCTGCAGCAGAGGTACCCTCGTCAAGCAGCGAAGCATTGGCAAGCGGCAATCCGGTAAGGTCACTGATCATGGTCTGGTAAATCAGCAGCGCTTCGAGCCGGCCCTGCGAAATCTCTGCCTGGTAAGGAGTATAAGATGTATACCATCCGGGATTTTCCAGTATATTGCGCTGAATAACGCCCGGGGTGATGGTATTGTAGTAGCCTGAGCCAATATATGATTTAAACAGCTTGTTTTTTAATCCTAAATTTTTGAGATGCATAAGATATTCATATTCATTAAGCGCCGGAGGCAGGTTTAATGGCTTCGGTAACCGTATGGCAGCAGGAACGGTTTCATCAATCAATGCGTCGAGGCCCGAAGCGCCAATGGTCTTAAGCATTCCGGCAATCTCGCTTGCCCTGGGGCCGTTATGTCGGTTGATAAAGTTGTTGGTGAGTTTTGACATGGAGTTGATTATTTTAAAACTTATGAAATCATTGTAAAATGTGCGGCAAAGATAAAGATTATCATATACCCTGAAAAATTTGAAAGGTAAAGTTTTTAATTTGTATAGTATTGATAAACAATTATATAACTGTTTTTGTATGTGTATTTAGAGGCGACTCACCTTTGGTTTTAAACCGGAATCGATGATTATAAATGAAGCTTAACCGAGTCAGGTTATCCGGATCAGCTTTGGTAATTGCCCCGGGTAAATAATCAACGCTTTTATTTGTACTTACTTAATGGATGTTTTGTAACGGAGACGAGAGCAAAAAGTGTTACTGAATTAGTGTTTGCCAGCAATATTTTCTGCCGGAGGGCGTGCAAGCCTGGTCATTGGTAGTTCCTGCCATGATTTTATGTTCTCATGGCAATCTTGAATCTTTCCTGTAAAGGTAATTTGTATTCAAAAAAATCTTAGGTTTGTATTGTAAAACCAGAGATAACTATGAGCTACAAGCGTTACCTTTATCTGTCGATGACCCCGGAGGCCCTGATCTCTTCCATGTTGCCTCCCGAGGAGTTTGGTGTATATTATGCCGTGGGAACCAACAAACGGACCTCTGGCCAGGCGTTGTTTTTTGAGATCGACCCTGATTTTAAAAGCGATTATTTTAATATGGCGAGCATTGAAACGCGTTGTGTTCCCCATGTTGACGGTAAACCCAAGCGTTCGGTCTATCTCTCTACCTACCGGGTGCTTGAGAATATTCCACTCAGCGCATTCCGTAACCTTTACCTGACCACTGCCGATGGCAAGGTGCTTGAGCTGACACCTTCGGAATATGTGCCCGAAGTGAAGCCGATACTTCATCTTTACCAGCAGTTATGTCCTGTTACCCCGCGTGTGGTGAGTAAACTTTCTCCTCCCAAATTCACTGAATGGGTTACTGACCAGCATAATCCGATTTATTTTCCAAAGATTGTTTTTGTTGAACTGATACTGAACCGCCTGGCCGAAGATCCGCTCACCGCTCCGGTTGGCAACCTGCCATACGCCAATAAGGACCACCTGCGCGATTGCCTGATCGGCCTTCATATGGGGTATGAAAAACCCACCAAGACCGTGAACAGGTTCTATCAGGGAGATGTGCTTTACCGCACCGTAAAAAACGGATTTTTTGTAGGAGCACCTGAGGGGTATATTTTCTATAAATTTCCTGAGACTGATGAGCTTCAGAAACTTTATTATCCATGGTGGAGGTCGGCCCTCAACCTTGAGTTCCCCGAGAAATAGGAAAGATTACGATTCAATAATAAACCCGGTTAGCCTTTTGACTAACCGGGTTTTCAATTTACGGGGGCCAACGATCTATTTTTTAATACGCATTCCGTAGAACGAGCGGTAAACGAAGAATAGTCCGATCAACAGGAAAATAAAACCAATCAGGGATGACCAGTCGGTCAAGCCGGAGGTTTTGGCCTGTTGGCTCATTTTAACGGCAATTTCAACGGCCAGCAAACCGAAAAGGGTTGAGAATTTAATGATGGGGTTCAGGGCAACGGAAGAGGTGTCTTTATAAGGGTCACCAACCGTGTCGCCGACAACGGTAGCTTCGTGCAATGGAGTGCCCTTTTCTTTCAGGTCCACTTCAACCACTTTTTTGGCGTTGTCCCACGATCCTCCTGCATTTGCCATATACATCGCCTGGAAAAGTCCGAAAACGGCAATGGAGATCAGATAGGCTACGAAAAAGTTTGGATCAAAGAAAGCGAAGGCCAGTGTCAGTGAGAAGATTACCCCGAAAATATTCCACATGCCCGACTGTGCATATTGTGTGCATATCTTTACCACAGCTTTGGAGTCTTCAATATCAGCTTCGTCCTTATCAAGTTTTATATTTCTTTTAATAAACTCAACCGCCCGGTAGGCCCCTGTGGTAACGGCCTGAATGGAAGCCCCTGAGAACCAGAAAACCACTGCGCCTCCGGCAATAAATCCGAGGAGAACCGGCGCGTCGGTCAGGCTGAGTTTAAGCAATCCAAGCTGATCAAGCAGCAGGATAATGGCAAAGATCATGGTGGTGGCACCGATAACGGCAGTACCTATGAGCACTGGTTTGGCAGTGGCTTTAAAGGTATTTCCGGCTGAGTCGTTGGCCTCGAGGTAGTGCTTGCCCCTGCTGAAGTCAGGGTCAAATCCGAAGTCATTCTTAATTTCGTTATTGATCCCCTGGATTTTCTCTATCTGCGAAAGTTCGAAAACAGATTGAGCGTTATCGGTAACAGGCCCGTAACTGTCAACCGCTATGGTAACAGGGCCCATACCGAGGAATCCGAAGGCAACCAGACCGAAGGAGAAAATGGCCGGATAGTTCATGATCTGATCCAGTCCCATTCCGGAGATGGCGAACGCTCCAGCCATCAGGCCCATGATGACCATTCCTTTCCAGAATGCGCTGAAATTACCGGCTACCAGTCCTGATAGAATGGTAAGGGAAGCGCCGCCTTCACGCGAGGCAGTGACAATCTCGTTGACATGCCGGGATTTGGAACTGGTAAAGGCCTTGGTGAATTCAGGAATGATAGCGGCAGCCAGTGTGCCGAAGCTGATGATGGATGCAAGCTTCCACCAGAGTCCCGAGCCTGCGTTCAAATCCCCGATCAGCAGGTAGCTTACAATATAAGTAACTATTATTGAAACAATTGAAGTGATCCATACAAGGGATGTCAGTGGCGCTTCAAAGTCAAAATCGTTCTTGTTACCATAACGTGCAACAGAAAAGGCCTGATTGATCTGATAAGAGAAAATGGAGGTAAAGACCATCAGGATGCGCATGGCAAAGATCCAGACGATCAGGGTACTTTGGAAATCGATACCCATGGCAAGTACAATAAATGAGATCAGGGCTACACCGGTTACGCCGTATGTTTCGAAACCATCGGCAGTGGGGCCAACGCTGTCGCCCGCATTGTCGCCCACACAGTCGGCGATAACGCCCGGATTCCGGGGGTCGTCTTCACCAATGGCAAACACAATTTTCATCAGGTCGGAGCCTATGTCAGCGATTTTGGTGAAGATTCCTCCGGCAATACGCAGGGCTGATGCGCCAAGTGACTCACCGATGGCGAACCCCACAAAGCATGCACCGGCACTTTCGCCGGGTACAAAAAGTAAAATGATGAGCATCATGATCAGCTCAACAGTGATCAGCAGCACGCCAACGCTCATTCCTGCCTGAAGCGGGATAGAAACCACATTCCAGGGTTTGGATTTCAGGGCAGCAAACGATGTGCGGCTGTTGGCAAGGGTATTGATCCTGATCCCAAACCAGGCAACGCTGTAGGAACCCAGTATTCCCAGAACCGACCATAACAAAACAAGCATCACCTTGCTGAATTCCATATGATTAAGTCCAAAAAAGTAATAGAAAATGGCGGCGCCTATGATGGCAAAAAGTATGATAAGAAATTTCCCCTGTTGAAGCAGGTAGGTCTTACAGGTTTGATATATGATTTCTGAAACGGCAAGCATGGATTTATGTGCCGGCAGTTTTCTGATTTTCATAAACTGCCAGAGCCCGAATCCCATCCCCAGTGCGATGATGAATATTCCCCAGGCCAGCAATGTATGGCCATCCATACCGAACTTCTGGAAATAACTGTTGCTCAGATCGGGAATTGGCAGATCTGCTTCACTGGCCATAGTAAACACCGGGAGTAAGGTGGACGCCAGTATAATGGAGAGTTTCTTCATAAAATGGTATTGGTTAATGCTGATTGGATTGGTTTTATTTTACAAATATAGAGAAGTAAATATTAAATATTGGTAGTCAGAATTATGTTTTTTCTACGCAAGTTGCTGTAAGCAGGGCATTTTCGACCAGTTTGCAGATGAATTTTTAGTGCTTAATGGTTCATTTTCCGTGAATTCCGCAATCGATTGCATATAGACAGGCAGCCCGTTTTTTTTTTCAGGGATTTATTCTCAGATCACATCCTGATATTCCACAATCACCGGAAGTTTATTTTATTCTTGCGGCCATTGTATAATAAAACTTATATTTCCTATTTTTATCAGCCTAAAACGAACCAATATTGCAGGATGGAAAAGATTGCGCTGAAGTTATTGGGAATGATCAACAGCCAGTCGCAGAGCGGGGCTTACACGCTGATACTGGGAGAAACTGAGGGGAAAAGAAGGCTGCCGATTCTGATCAATGGTTTTGAAGCCCAGGCCATATTGTTTCACATCGAACAGATAAAAATTCCCCGGCCACTGACGCATGATCTGTTTAAAAATTTCGCTGATACGTTTGGTATCACCTTTCGTGAAGTGATTATCAGCAAATTTGCACAGGGCATATTTTATGGTACGCTGGTTTGTGAAGATGAATCCGGACTTAAAGAAATAGATTCCCGCACTTCTGACGCCATTGCCCTGGCCGTTCGTTTTAATTGCCCCATCTTTACTTATGAAGCTGTGCTGGCAGCAGCCGGCGTTTCAATAGAGGAGGAGCCGGATATCGATGACCTGGCAACCGGCGGAATCGGAAGTCAACCGGAAGGTTTTGACTATGAAAAGTTCACTGTTGAAGAGCTTGAGGAGATGATGAATGAAGCCATTGAAAAAGAAGACTACGAGCGTGCTTCCCAGCTCAGGGATATCATCAACAGAAGAAAACCCGGAAAATAAACTTCAACTTCTTATATTAACTACACGACATTCCAAAATGCGCAAAAGATTAGTATTACTGGCTTTAGTCGCAGCTGTGATGCTGCCGGCTTCAATAATTAGTGCCCGGTCGTTACCAACTGATACCCTTGTTGGTGCTGACAGTGTTGTTGTTCAGCAAACAGAAGCTGCTGCTGTTGCAATTCAGAAAGTGGTGGAGCCTGGCAACGGATTTACATTAACCGGCCTGCTTCGCGGCCTGCTGGGAATGATTACCCTGATAGCAGTTGCCTGGCTTTTCAGTGCCGACCGCAGGGCGGTATCCTGGAAAATAGTGGGAATCGGATTGCTGATTCAGGTGACCCTGGCGCTCAGTATTTTGCATGTTGCGCCTGTGCGGGCTGTCTTTGAGTTTGTAGGACAGATATTTGTAAAAATTCTTGATTTTACTAAAGCCGGGAGTGAATTTCTGCTGGGGGGGCTGATGGATGCCAACACCTACGGTTTTATATTTGCCTTTCAGGTGCTTCCGACGATTATCTTTTTCTCCGCGCTCACCAGCCTGCTATTTTACATGGGGGTTATTCAAAAGATTGTTTACGGATTGGCCTGGCTGATGACCAAAGCCCTGAAATTATCAGGCGCAGAAAGCCTTTCTGTTGCCGGGAATATATTTCTGGGACAAACGGAGTCTCCGCTGATGATTAAAGCCTATCTCGAAAAAATGAACCGCTCTGAAATCCTGCTGGTTATGATCGGCGGTATGGCAACCCTGGCCGGTGGCGTACTGGCGGCATATATCAGCTTCCTGGGCGGTACCGATCCTGTGCAGCGGTTGTTGTTTGCCAAACACCTGCTTGCTGCGTCGGTGATGGCAGCACCGGGCGCGGTTATTATTTCCAAGATTCTGGTGCCACAAAAGGAGCCCATCAACAGCACAATCGAAATTACCAAAGACAAGGTGGGAAGCAATGTGCTTGATGCCATCTCGAACGGAACTACTGAAGGGTTGAAACTGGCCGTAAATGTGGCTGCGATGTTATTGGTTTTTATTGCATTTATTGCATTCGCCAATTTTATACTCATAAAGCTGGGTGGCTGGTTTAACCTGAATCCGTTGATTGAATCAGCCACAAACGGTCAATACCGTGAGCTTTCATTGCAAGTATTACTGGGATACCTGTTCGCGCCGCTTATGTGGCTGATCGGGGTAAGTTCATCCGATATCCTGATGCTGGGGCAGCTGCTCGGAGAGAAAGTCATCATGACTGAGTTTATAGGTTATGTCAGTCTTGCCGACCTGAAGGAAACTGCCCGGCTGACCAACCCCAAGAGTATCATTATGGCCACCTATATGCTTTGCGGATTTGCCAATTTTGCATCTATCGGCATTCAGATCGGAGGAATCGGCTCTCTGGCGCCGGGTAAAAGGGTACTGCTGTCTGAATTTGGTATGCGGGCGCTCCTCGGAGGTACACTGGCCTCTCTGCTGTCGGCTACCATCATCGGCATCATTCTTGGATAAACAACTTATTAAAAAAAGTTCGGGGCTGCTTTCTGGCAGCCCCTGTAGTATTCCGAGTTATGTTTAAGTTAATTTGAATCCCCTCTTTTACTTGAAATTCAGAATAAAGTCAGTTTTAAGTGGTTTTCATCTGAGAGCCTGTGTTTCAACCGGATGCGTTAGCTGATGCCGGCTTATGGATGGCTGGCGGTGTGCCTGAACCTTTCACAGTTCAATACCCTAACAGCAATCCTTTTTGTGTCAAAAGGAATATCATTGATATAGGCTTCATTATCATATTTTATGCCACTGGCATCAAGCGGAATGTAGCGGGATGCAATTGCTTCGGTGCTGAAGGGGATATCATTGACGGTAATCTCCGTTTCCGGACGTACAATTACTGATGTGAAATATGCCGCACTTACCTTGAAGGTATTAAAGGGGATATCATCCACATAAGCTTCCGGTTCAGGCAGAGGTAAATTCAGATACAGCCAGGGCAGTGAACCTGCAGTATCGGTTCCGGTTGACAGGTTTAATCCGTTGAAGGGAAAAGTAGACGAATTGCCAGCCATTGCAGGGTTGATCATCAGCAAGGACAGCATAACGAAAGATATGGCGCACAGTTTTGTTTTCATGGCAGTAGGTTTTTAATGACTGGTGTTTGGTATCTCCCATTAAGCTAAAAGTGTGCCATAGGTTATAACAGATTAATATACAGCTATTTATATAGACAATTTCTAATGTTTTGATGTGAAGGTGTACGATTCCGGATAGTTTTTGTGCAGAAGCGTACAAAAAATCCCAGGCAATTGACATTGCCCGGGATTTTTCAGAATTATTGTAAAAAATCAAGAATCAATTATTGTTTCAGAAATTTCGCAACGCCTTTCCGCTCAGCGTCTGATATCAGAATCAGGTAGTTGCCCGGCTTAACTGAACGGACATCCAGTTCAATTCTCCCCGGATTGAGCAAGCCAGGATAGCTTCTGATCATTTTACCCTCAGTTGTTGCAATTGAGCAATTGACTGAAGAGGAGAATCCATGGGTGTCGAGATAAATCGTTTGCGTTGACGGATTAGGATAAAGGTTGATAGCTTGATACCCGTTTTCTGAGATTCCGCCGCAAATATAAAAGCCTAATATAATTTCATCAGATCCTGAACAGTTTTCAGTTTCATATTCAACCCTGAGGGTTACGGTATTCAGCCCGATACCGGTTGAATCGATCACAAACTGACCGGCTTCTATGACCAGCACACCATCAATATACCATCGGACCGAACTGTAAATATCCCCGGCATCAAAATCAATACTGGATTCGGCACAAATCAGTGTGTCAGCGCCAAGTGTAAAATGCTCAAAAGGGATTACAGTAAGTTCAGTGGTGCCAACCCCTGTTTGTTGTTGCGAATCGGTCACCAATACCACATAGGTTGTCGATTCATCCGGTGAAACCCTTATGGTATCTGTTTGTTCGCCGGTACTCCATTGATAGGTATATGGAGGAAAACCACCGCTGACTTTGACATTCAGGGTAACGGAATCGCCTTTACAAATGGTGGTATCCTGCGCGACAATAACCAGCGGGTTGAAATTCTGTATATGATCCCTGTACCTGGCGGTCATCAGGGGGCCTTCCCGGGTAATGGTGAGCAGTGGAATAGACTGTTCGTTGCCAAGCCAATGATATTCAATAAAATTTCTCAACAATGGGAATCCGGTCTGGATGGAATCCAAATACAGACTGTCGCGCTCATAAACCGTGGATTTCACGCGTAATGCTTCAAAAGTGCCATATGGGGTAGTCACGGAACCCCATCCGTCTACCTGATTTACACGTTTTCTTTCAATGCTGAAGTAACCCATGCCGGGTAATCCGATGCTGTAGTTTGAAATGCTTGAATCGGCTGATGAATTGTATTGAAGTGGGAAAGTATACAATAACTCGGCCTGGTCGAATTTCATGGGTACAGGTATGCCCATAATGGTGGCGGCATATCCGGGACGGGTATAACTGCCGGTAGTGGCCCGGTAATAGACATAAGCATCGGTTATTTCAAATCCGGGTACAAAATCTATATCGGTTACCGGAGAAGCAAGGTTGGCCACATTCTGGTTAAAGACGATCTGATAAAGAAAAGGCGTTGTATTGATGCTTACATATTCTTCCACCGTCTGGCTTACCGGCTCCAGCGAAGAAAAGTCCCATGTGTAGGAAGGCCCGGTGAGCGATGGATCAATGCCCGGAAGATTCGTGGCTGTACTTACACGGATGGTGTCGCCAATTACAGGCATATCATTCCGGGTAATGGTAATCTGGGCTTGCGTTTGAATCTGAATTATCAGAAACAATGCAGTAAATGAACCGAAAAGAGTTTTCATGGTCTGAGTTTTAGATTGGCAATAAAGTGCCGCTGAATATTTAAACAAGTTTTATCAGAAAATTGCGCTAAAATAAGTGAATACTTCATAATTTTGAATCATCGCCCGTTGTGTGCTGTTTTTTTCGTTGACGGCGGAATAACTCTGAAAACCGGTCGAATTCGTATCTGTAATAAATGCCGACCCCTTGTTTGTAGTTCGCGTTGTATGAACTGATTTCAAATGGGTTATTGGATTTATTATATGCTTTCACCCTGAAGCGTCCGTCACGGGTTATTTTTACATCAATGACCACATCTCCGATAATGTTATTGGTGTTCTGGGTGGTTCCGGAGGTCATTACACCAAGGTTGCCGTCAATGGTTACCCGGTCATCGAAGAGATGTGTCGAAAGGGCGACTTCAAGGGCTTCTGATGACAACGCATCTCCTGTGCGATAGTTAACACCGATATCCACATCTTTGCTGATTTGCGAAAGCATGTTGCTTAGCTGGTTTGTAAGTACTTCAATTGAAGAAGACCCCACACTTCCTGCCAGACTGGCATTTCCTGTAAAGCTGAATGATTTCAGCAATAAAAGGGAAACCATTTGCTGGGTCATTCCTACTTCATTCGTGGTATCGATAGCCGCAAACACACTCTGTCGCAGCGATTCCTCAGCATCCGGCAAACGGATACTGAATCCGATATCCGGATTGTAAAGGTTGTTTTTCAGATGGATGATGCAATCAACCGGAATCGAGCGGTTGGCATATTCAGGGATTGCCGCGAGTTCAGGAATCCCTTTTAAGGAAGCGCGTAGTTTATAAACGGCTTTTACATTCAGATCGGCCTCATAAGGACTACCGTTGAAAGAGATTTTGCTTCCCTGGTCAATCGAAAATACCCTGTTGAGGACATTTTGAAGGGTAAACAGGAAAGTTCCGCTTTCAATGATATAATCGCCAAACATGGTTATGTCTCCGCGTGTATCAATGCCCATCTGTAACTGCCCGTTGCCGTTTGCCTTTATGTTTCCGATGTTGTCAGGCAGGAAGAGTTGAATATTGGCATCTTTTGTCACATTCAGAAACATGTCCAGATTTACCCCGGAGGTGACCGGTTCAAACAGCGCAGGTTTCAGATGCTCGTTTTCATTATTTACAAACCTGATGTATGCATTCTCGGTTGCATCTACATTCAGGTTAATAGGAATGTAGATGTTGGTTTCTTTGTCAGATTTCACCCGGATGTTCATTCTGAGGTCATCAAACGGTCCCCTGATACTGACATTTCCGGTGGCAAAGGCGCTTCCGTAAAAGAGTTCGTTATGTTTTGAAGTTGTATTCAGCCCTGCAAGGTTATTGGCCATAACTGTCATATCCATGACCATGTCCCTGAAATAGTTATGGCTGAGATTGAAGTTCAGCAGACCAGTATTCCCGAGTGAATCATAAACCATCACATTAGTGGCACTGATCAACTTAGGAGTAACTTCAACCTTATCGGCAAGAGAATAGCTGACATTCAGGTAATCTATTTTCAGCTGGGTCCGCATGAGCTGCAGGTTGCCGGAGAAAGCCGGCTGGTTGTAGGTGCCTTCCATTTTCAGGTCACCACTGGCATATCCCTTAAGGTTTGAGGCAAACCCCTTTAGAAATGGATTAAGCGTGGCCAGATTATAGTTGAGCGTTTTAATGTCGAGGTCAAAATTCTGTAGAGCTTCCGGGTCAGTATAAATAAATCCTTTGACCGATACCGGAGTGTGTGTGCTGATGTTACCCTTGTAAATAATTCCGACATCAATATCCAGTCCCGACTTGTCATTGTCCCAGCGGGTCAGCACCCTGGCATCTCCCAGTATTTCCTTGTTGAATGCAAAATTCTTAACGGTCATATCCGCCTGCAGTCTCCTCGTCTTGTATAGATCATTCGCGGAAAGGGTTCCGCTGAGTATTCCGTCAAAGTCGACGTTATCAATATTTAACAGAAGGTCGGCATTTGAAATATCAAATCTTTCAAATTTTATGGAAAGCAAATCAGATGAATCCTCAGACACTTTACCTGCGACCGTTAACTCTTGATTTAATCCTTTGATTATGAGTTTTTTAATATAAACCGATGAACTATCAATAATAATATCCCCGTCTTGTCTGGCTGTGAAAGTGGAATCATTAATGATAAAATCGGCTTTTGTAATACCAGACCTGATTACCGGCTGATCATTAAACGCGAAATATCCGCTTATGTCTCCCCGGTTGCGTATATCCCTGTTTTTATTACCCCAGTTAAAGTTGTATTTAATACTGTCACCGCGCATTGCGGCGTTAAAACTAAAATTGTCTAAGCCCAGGGCACGGTCGTTTTCATTTTCCGGCTCTTTGAATACAATGGATGACATGCCGGTGGTCAATTCCAGTGAATTTCCGGAATTCTGCCCCCTGATAGTCCAGTTATGAAATTTAATGCCATTGTATTCAACGAGATCGGTCTGTCCATTCAACAAAATAATCCTTGAGGTTGAATTATAACTTCCGAAAAGGTACGTCGTTGAATGTAGTTTCAGGTTGGGTAGAAACAGTTCTGTAAGGTGGCTGACATCCTTAACTACAATGTTGTAATCAAAAAGTTGTTCCTGACTCACTTGCCGGTCCATTTTCGGATAAGGCCGGAATGAAGGCAGGTAAGTATTTACGATGTTCAGCAGGGAGGAATAGAAGTCAGAAAATGTAAATTTCCCGCTGAAGTCAGCGCTGGCGAAATCAGAATCGAGACTCAGGGTTTTAAGGCCGGGTCCGTAAGCGAATGTTTTCAGTTCAATTTTGTTTACCGGATAATAATTGCCCGACTCTTTGTAAAGGGTATTGTAAAAATTCAGATTTCCAAGCAGGTTGTCAATATTTGATCCTGTGAAGTTAAGGCTCATACTGGTGCTGATGGAAGCAGAGGAGTCCCTTTCCCACAGGTTCAGCCTGCTCAGGTAGGCATCTTTTACCTCTGAAATGAAATTAAACCGAGGGATTGAATCTGAAAGGTCAACGAGCCCGTTAAAATCCAGGTCAATCAATTCATCTCTCAGCGTAAGCTGTCCGTTAAATTCCCGGTTCAGAAACTGTCCGTTCAGCCTGATGTCATTAAATTCATTTCCGAGTATCTGAATGCGTTGAACATCACCTGCCAGTGTTGCACTGATTTCTTTTTGCTTGCTGAGCATTCCGTCAATCTCAGCACTCAGGTCTACAAGGCCGAGATATTTCCCGGCTTTCAGGCTTTTGCCAAGCTGCCAAGCGGACAAATTCAGATGCCCGTTGTATTGAATATTCTGGTCTTTGCCGCTTTTCAGGCTCAGGTCGGTCTTTACCGTACCCGTTCCAGTCCTGAAGGTAGCTGCTGAAACAAAATCATTGATAAATCCAGTAAAATATCCCTTGATTCTGATATTGCCCAAATTGCTTACTATTTCAGGGATGCCTGCATTTCCGCCGTCAGGGAGCCTGAATGCGCTGAGATCCTGGTAATTTGTTTTAAAATCCCTGACATTGAGGTGTATAAATGTTTCGTAAATGTCCGGAAGGCCATCCATGGTGATATTACCCTCAAAATAGGTGTTCTCCCTGTATCCTAACCTGAATTGCCTGGCTTTCAGCGAGGATACATTGCCTGTGACAAGACCGTGAATCTTGAGGCTTTCATTGATCCCTGACAGGGCCGGGGCGAAATAGCCGATGTCGCCTAATTGAACCGTTGTCCTGTCGAAAAGGCCGTACATTTTCACACTGTCGATGAAGTGGTTGTAGCTTCCGAACCCGGGATGCAGAAACTTTAAATCCACATTGATCTCGCTCCCCTGCGTTTTTATATGCAGTTGCCGGGCAACGATGGAATCTTTGCTGATCAGACAATTTGTAAAAAGGTCATTCAATATGAATCCGGACTTTTCTTTCAGGCTGAGGCTGCGTATCTGGGCGGTAATACTGTCAGGAAAAATCGCCAGCCGGCGTATTTCCAGATTCAGGCCGGATAAAGAGATATGATTATAATCTATTCCGGAAGTAACCGAATCTTTTAACCCGTTGTTGTATGTGAATTGCGAACCGCTGATCCGTATTCCCGAAATGCCCAGTTTCCATGGCGTGCCGGTAGTTTTCCGGGTGGCAGTATCGCTGCTGCTGCTGAAGTAATCTGCTATAAAACTGTAATTCATCAGACTGTCGGAGGCATAACGGGCAATGTTGATTTCCGCCTTGTCAAGACTGATTGCAGATATAGCCAGAAACCGTCTTTTATGATCTATTTTCCCCGGACGGACCTTTATGCGGGCTGCTTTCAGCAGATTCTCGTTATGTTTGTCTTTTATCAGGACATCTTCGAGCACAACATTAAAAAACCATGAAATATCTATCGAGCCGATGCTGATTTTTGTGCCAAGTTCAGCCGAAAGATAATTCGCAGCAACATGCACCAGTCTTGTCTGAACGTACGATGTACGGAATAACCCGTAGATGAAGGCAAGCGACATCAACAGGATGACAAGGGTGAGGGCTGATATTTGAAGTGTCTTTTTGATAACTTTGCAACGTTAGATTTCACCTGTTGTTCCGACCGGTTCTGAAATGATTGATTATAACCTGCAAAGGTCATAAAAATCAGCTTACAGACTTAACCGCAGAAGCAGATTTTCAGCAATGACAGTGAACATTCAGTTGTTTTATCCGAAAAATTATGCCAATCTATATTCTGGGAATAGAATCTTCATGTGATGATACCTCAGCGGCTGTGCTGAGTGATACTGAAGTTCTTTCGAATGTTATTGCCAATCAGCAAGTTCACTCCAACTTCGGAGGAGTTGTGCCTGAACTTGCTTCGCGTGCACACCAGCAGAATATTATTCCGGTAATCCATGAAGCCATCCAGAGAGCCGGGATCAGAAAGGAAGAGCTCAGTGCCGTTGCCTTTACCCGCGGCCCCGGCTTGCTGGGCTCATTGTTGGTTGGTACTTCTTTTGCAAAGTCGTTTGCTTACGGATTGAATATTCCTCTTGTTGAGGTAGATCACATGCAGGCACATATCCTGGCGCATTTTATCAGACAAAAGCAATCTGAGGAGCCTGTGCCGCAGTTCCCTTTCCTGTGTCTGACCGTCTCGGGTGGCCACACCCAGATTGTGCGTATTGATGATTACTTTAAAATGGAAGTGATCGGACAGACCATTGATGATGCCGCCGGTGAAGCCTTTGACAAGGCCGCTAAAATTATGGGCCTGCCATATCCCGGAGGGCCTTTGGTTGATAAATTCGGCAAAACCGGGAATCCGAAGGCTTATAGTTTCTCAAAACCCAACATCTCCGGCCTTGATTATAGTTTCAGCGGTCTTAAGACTTCTTTCCTCTATTTTCTGCGCGACAGATTAAAGGAAGATCCTGATTTTATTGAAAAGAATAAGGAGGACTTATGCGCCTCCATTCAGGACGCCATTGTCGGATCGCTGATGGATAAATTATTAAAGGCTATAAAACAAACAGGCATACGACAAGTGGCGGTAGCGGGAGGTGTTTCGGCGAACTCGGCCTTGCGCGGGGCATTTATAAAACAACAGGAAATGGGCGAGATACAGGCGTTTATACCTGAATTTCAGTTTACAACAGATAATGCAGCGATGATTGCGATTGCCGGCTATTTTAAATTTCTGCAAAGAGACTTTGCAGATTTTTCGGTTTCACCCTATTCGCGGTCCGGAAACCGTTCCTGAATTTCCCCTTCCGATTTCACTTGATTAGCAAATGCGTAAATTCTTTGCATTTTATCCGGCATTTTTCCGGAGAAGGTGATGTTTTCAGGTAAAACGGTCTTCCGGCGGAAGTTATTGCCGGAATTTTTCCGGATAAAGTTATGCCGGGGGGCACTTTCGCTTATTGTATCTCTGTAAAGCCCAAGGATTTGCCTCTGCGAAGCATTCCGGATACCCGGTCGTAAACAATAATGTTTTCGGGTGTCTGCCCTTTCGGCATATTAAGTCTTATGTGTCTGTTTATTAAATAGTTATGGAAATTTCCCGCGTTAAGGTATCCCGTATTCCTTCCTGCTTCATAAACATCCGGAATTTTCAGACTGTCAACGGAGTAGAGATATTTTACTTCCCCGGAAAGAGGGAAATAGCGGAAATCAGATTCTGAGTAATCACTGATGGTCTCGCTGTTGAATACCACCCTGATTAATGAATCAGCATGGTTTAAGCCTGACAATTCAAACCAGCTGTTAATATTGATTCCGGTGATATAAAACTCATAACGGTATGATTCGTCATCACTGAAACTTGCATGATCCTTAACCGGAATGTAATACTCTTCCAACTGAAGCTGGGCAAGGTTGACAATAATGCGGTTGTCTCCCGAAGCAAGAAATACATGTGAGTTATAATCTTTAAACACTTTATATCCCAGTTGTCTCAGCCCGAAAGACAATCCGTTCATATATCCGTCAATGAATGCAGAATCGCTGATATATTGTATTAACTCGGTATATTGCAGCAGAAGGGCATTCCTGTAATCTTCTGAGAGTGAATCAAGGTTCAAAGAATCTGGGACCTTAAATCCTTCCTTGAAAACAATGCCAGGGGAGATCAGCAATACGGATGTTGTTGCTTTTTTGCTCAGGTATTCGCCTGCAAGCCTGCGCTCGATGCTGCACGAAGAGAGCATGGAGATAAAGCCGGTTAACAGAATCACCGGCACTAAGATACGTGAATGCAGTTGCTTAAGCATGTTTATACGTTACCGTCACATTTCATATTTTCAGCCATAGCTTTCCCGAATTTCAGTCCAAAAGTTCTGGCTTTTTCTTCTTCTGAAGCATCCGGCGAAAACCTGATAAACAAATTTTCATCAAAAAGTTTCAGTTTTAAATTGCGGAAGTTTGACTCGATCAGCGATGCACCTTCTCCGCTCCATCCATAGGAACCAAAAGCAGCGGCCAGTTTACCGCGATCGCGGATGGGGTTTATCAGTGCAAAAACCTGATAAATCTGGAGGAGAATATTCTGGTTAATGGTAGGTGATCCCAGTAATATCCCGGAAGATTTCGCAAGATGTTCATCGATGTTCCCGAGGCTGGCTTTTTCAATGTCCATAACCTCAACTTCTATATCACCGGCTTGCTTTATCCCTTCAGCAATGAACTTTGCAAGATCCCCGGTGTTATGATAGGCTGATACATAGGCGATGAAAACCTTGTTTTTAACCGGATTTTCAATCGCTTCCAGCGCGCGTTTCTCTGACATGTCAACATAACGTTTCCAGTTACTCCTGAGAATGGGGCCATGTCCGGTGCAAATGGCAGATATCTCAAGCGTTCTGATCTTCTCAATGGCTTTCAACATGAATTTGCTGAATGGCTTGAGAATGACGTCGAAATAGTAATTAAAGGCATCGTCATAATTGTCAACCAGGTCATCGTACATGGCTTCGGAGCAGTAATGTGCGCCAAAGGAATCGCAGGTGAATAATACCTTATCCTCTTCAAGGTAGGAATAGATGGAGTCAGGCCAATGGAGGTTGGGGGCGTTGAAAAACCGGAGTGTTTTGTTGCCCAGCGAAAGTGAATCTCCATCCTTGACCTGCAGAGATTTGAAATCAGTGCCAAACATATCTTTCAGATACCTGAGCGCATTCCCGCTGCCAACAACGGTGGCTTCAGGGGCAAGCCTCAGCAGGTTAGCCAGATTGCCGGAGTGATCAGGCTCAGTATGATCGAGGATAATATATTCGATTTCAGCAGGATTACAAACCTGCCTGATTTTTTGCTCGTAGGTTTCCCAAAATCTGAGTTTGGTCGTTTCTACAACGGCCTTTTTTTCAGCATTGATAAAATAGGAATTGTAGGTTGTGCCGTATTTGGTCTCCATTACCACGTCAAACGTTACAATGTCTTTGTCAAGTACTCCAATCCATTTAACATCGGCTGTAACATCAAGAACTTTGTTGTCAGTCATTTTCTAAACAGTTTTATGAATTTTAAAAATCTATTGTCATCTGAATGGCATCTTCGTCGGGCGGTGCCTTGCGTTCGCGGGGCGGAAGTTCAATATCCCTGGTTTCCTGCCCCTCATCTGTTACCGGAGGTAAAGTAGGCACTGTTTCTTCAGCAGGGGTGTAGGGCAGGGGATCAAGTTGATTTATTTTTTTCACTGCTTGTGTTGTCAGTCTCTTGCCCTTTGCCCTGTAGCTCTTCACATCAATAAATCCGGCCGCTTCAATTTCCAGGTTATCGATCACTTTATTATTAAGTTTATCGTCAAACACGATATTGAATCTTGGCAGCCAGTCTGTTGAAACAGAGATAAGCTTTGTTTCGGTTTCCTCGCCGAGAAAATCGGTTTTCTTGTCGGATGGCTCTGCCAGGAACCGCTTGAGATAATAGAACTGTTTTTCGCCGTTGAAGTAAACCACACTGACAGGTTTCTCCGGATTGAACTTTTCAATGATCAAAAGGTCTTCGTCAAAATGGTTGGCAAGGTCAAAGTTGAATAGCCGGTAATGTCCCGATTGAGTAATGGTGAGTATTTTATCATCACCCGAAAATGCACCCAATAGCCTGCCGCGCCCTTCGGTGTTCAACCGGCGGATTGAATCATCGAACCAGATGTCGCGTGCGCCCAGGGTTGATATGCCGGCTTCAGCCTGGCTGATCTTTTTCACTGCATATTTGGTAAGGATATTGCCCTGCGAATTTCTCCCCTTTATGGCCAACTCACTGAAATCAAAATCAAAAACAGGCTTTTTCAGTTTAGGCCTGGGCTTCAGGCTTACTTTCACCAGCTCAGCTTCACCGTTGGGATTGGCTGTGAAGTAAAGGACTTTTGATCCGGCAGTTCCCTTAGTGAGGCTGTATTCTTTATCCCGCGTGATGCCCACTACCGCAAACCGTTTTACATATGCTGCTCCGTTTTTGCCATCCTGATAGATCATGTTGTAGATGGTGCGCTCATCATTTTTTCTGAATACATCAATGTGGATGATGTGCTCACCGACAAAAACCTTGTCAGCGACCTTTGTCACGATGAAGGTACCGTCTTCCCTGAAAGCGATAATGTCATCAATGTCAGAGCAATCGCATACATATTCATCTTTCTTCAGGCCTGTACCTGCAAATCCTTCAACCCTGTTAACATAAAGCTTTTGGTTGGCTGCGGCAACCATCACAGCCTCAATGTTGTCAAAATTCCTCAGTTCGGTGCGCCGTTCCCGTCCCTTGCCGTATTTTCTTCTTATGTTCTTAAAATACTCGATGGCATATTCTGTCAGATTGGCAAGGTAATGTTCCACCTGGGCTTTCTCATCATTGAGATTGTTAATCAGCTCATCGGCTTTGAAAGTATTGAATTTGGAAATCCGCTTGATTTTTATTTCAGTAAGCCGAAGGATGTCATCAATGGAAATTTCCCTGTAAAACTGGGGTTTATAAGGTTCAAGTCCCTTGTCAATGGTTTTGATTACATCGTCCCAGCTTGTGCATTCTTCAATATCCCGGTAAATCCGGTTTTCAATAAAAATCCTTTCAAGTGAAGCATATAGCAGGCTTTCAAGCAATTCCTGACGCCTGATGTCAAGCTCCATTTTAAGCAATTCAACTGTTTTTGCAGTCGATTCTATTAAAATCTGTTTGACGCCAAGAAACCTTGGTTTGCCATTGCTGATTACACAGTTGTTGGGTGAAATCGAAATTTCACAATCGGTAAAGGCATAAAGCGCATCAATGGTTGTATCGGGCGAAATGCCGGGAACCAGATGGATCAGTATTTCAACGTTCTGCGCTGTATTGTCATCTATCTTTCTGATTTTGATCTTGCCTTTTTCATTGGCATTTATAATGGAATCAATCAGGCTTTCAGTGGTAACGCCAAATGGAAGTTCACTGATAATCAATGTCTTTTTATCATATTGACTCACTTTGGCCCTGAGCCTGACTTTTCCTCCCCTGAGGCCGTCGTTGTATCTTGAGCAATCAGCAAGACCTCCTGTGGGGAAGTCGGGCAACAGTTCAAAATCTTTTCCCTGCAGAATTCTAATGGATGAATCAATAAGCTCGAGAAAGTTATGAGGCAGGATTTTGGAGGCCAGCCCTACTGCAATACCTTCTACACCCTGGGCCAGCAACAGGGGAAATTTTACCGGTAATGTGACCGGTTCTTTATTCCGCCCGTCGTAAGAAAGTTTCCACTTTGTTGTTTTTGGGTTGAAAACGACCTCAAGGGCAAATTTGCTCAGTCTGGCCTCGATGTACCTTGGTGCAGCGGCGCTGTCACCGGTGTGTATATTGCCCCAGTTACCCTGTGTGTCAATCAGCAGGTCTTTTTGCCCCAGTTGTACCAGCGCATCGCCGATGGAAGCATCGCCATGCGGGTGGTATTTCATGGTGTGTCCGATGATGTTGGCCACCTTATTATAACGTCCATCATCAAGTTCATCCATGGCATGCAGCAGACGGCGCTGCACCGGCTTTAATCCGTCGATAATTTCAGGAACGGCCCTTTCCAGAATGACATATGAGGCATAATCCAGGAACCAGTTTTCATACATGCCTGAAAGCTGGACGGTTTTATGCATCTCGGCTGCTTCAGCACCGGACTGCACTTCCGGAATATCTTCCGGCTGAAATTCTTCTGATCCGTTATTCAAACTATTCTCTTCCATTTATTTTTATTGCTATTCCGGTGCCCCGGCGAAGATAAACCATTAACCTTCCGTTTTGTATGTTTTTCTGAAAAAACGCAGCAACAGCACCTCGGCTATGATTGCAAGAAGTGCGGCAATGATAAACCATTTCCATAGTTTCTTACCGGAGCTGCCTTCTGAAATTATTTTACCTATATCTTTCTTTCCGGTCTCCAGTAATTCCATTCCCGGAATTCCGGAAACAAGCTGCTGTAATTCTTCTGCACCGGCGGTACTCAGGTCTGACTCTTTCCGGTTAATATTGAAAGCCAGCGTTGCAAGCTGGTTGCTCCCGTCCATGATGTAATAAAACCCGGCCTTTTCGATCTGCTCGTTTACATAGATAAAACTCCTGCCATCAATACTTCTGAATTCAGGAATGAATTCGTAATCACCTTTCTCTTCCCTGATTTTAAATACACGTTCACCTTCGGGCCTTATGGAGCCGACATTTATTGCCCTGCTGCCGCTGGTATAGTACATAAACGGCTGCACATCTTCACTCTGGAATGCAATATTCAGCATAACAGGCACGAAAATCGCATGCCGGGGGAAGTTGCCTGCCTGATCGGAAAGCGGGATGGCACTCAGGTAAACCCTGCCGTTGCCGCTTGTAAAAACGGTCATCAAGGGATCTCCGTTTTCAAGACTGATCAGTGTTTCGCTTTTGCCACCAGAACTTTGTTGAATACGAAAATGCTTCAGGATTGTCGGGAGGTTGATGTTATCTTCTTTCAGGGTGTTCATTTCAAAAACATCCCTTAGTACAGGGTGGTTGGTATTCAGAGAGGATATTCTGCTTTGTGCTGAATCGATATCACGGTAAAGATCGGAGCCGGGCTCGGATAACAGCATGTTTAAGTCTGAAGGTTTTGACGATAATGAAGGGAATATCAACAGATTGCCTCCTTGACTGACATATCTGCCCAGTTCCTGCACGGCACCGCTCGAGATGGCTTTAAGGTTGTTAAGGATGATCAGCCGGTACGATGGGAGGGAGGAATAATCAATCTGCCGGTCAGAGGTATTGATAAGGTTCAGGATTGAATCCAGCCCGAAAACAGGGATCAGATACTTGTTAAATGCTTCGTTCTGGTTGACGGCCAGTACGGGTATATGCTCAGATACCTTGAAAGTAAAGTAATAATTATCGTCGAAGGTGACGGGATAATCATTGATTTCCACAACAGCTTTAAAAACTCCTGCGTTCGGATTGCTGAAGGAGAGGTTTACCATCACACTGCCTTCAGCCGGGATGTCAACTGCTGCAACTGCACGTTGTGATCCGTTAATCACAAGCCTTACGGGAATTTTTTGAACATCATTTTCCGAATTGTTCCTTATTCTTATCCGCAAATCTGCAATCTGGTTGATCCGGAGCACGGGATTTTCGAACCAGCAGGTGTCGATATAGAGGTTGCCGGTCTGTTTTCCCTGAACGGGAATAAGATAGGAGCTGTAGCCGGATGTGCTGTCAGGCAGTTTCGTAAGCAGGGTGCTTTGCTGAAAGTCGGAGATAATATAAGAGACGGCAGAAGTAGCTCTCTGCCTGTAAAAAAGATCACGCTGCCTAGAATTTATTTCTGCAAGGGTTCTTACGGCCGGACTGATGGTAGTTTCTCTGACCGACTGAATAAACTCATCCCGGCTGACAAACCTTTGATGCCGGCCCTCAAAATCGTTGGTCAGCAGTTGAAAGCGATCATCAGCATCGAATGCGGAAGCAATCCTGACAGCTTTGTTTCGGGCTTCATCAATGATCCTTCCCTCATCCCCGCTTGTTTCCATGCTAAAGGAGTTGTCGATAAAGACGCTGACCGCATTTACCTTCCCTAAATTCATGTTGCTGTCTAAAGGAATGAATGGTTGGGCGAATGCAATCACGAGAAATACAATGGACAATATACGGGTGGCAAGTACCAGGTAGTGAAGTAGCTGCGACTGTTTCCGGGTACGCAGTTGGAACTGGATGAGCAGTCTTACATTGCTGAAATAAACCTTTTTGTATTTCCTGAAATTAAACAGGTGAATGGCTATCGGGATTAATACCGCCAGAAGTCCGAAAAGAATATTGGGATAGATAAATTGCATAGGTGCCTGACTGCCGGAGCCTTTAATATCCATGCAAAATTAAACAAATCCACCATAATTTAAAGGCCGGTTTTCCAACGTAACAAAAAAAGCCCGTTTTTGCAAACGGACCTGCCCCGATAATGCTGATTGCCTGAAATGGATAACGCTGCCGGAAATCAAAACCGTTTTGCAGGTTTTCCGGTATTTCCGGCAAATCATTGATCCGACTTGGGTTTTTTTATCGTTTCATGACTTATAAAGCCGTACTTTTATGAAATCAGCTATGATTCAGCAATAAATCAGCAATGACTCATTATATTCCACCTCTACGCCCTGTCGGTGTTTTGCTTCCTTATGGGCAAGCGATCTTAAAATATTCGATGATTCTTCATCCGGTGATTTGGATGCTAGCTCAAGGAAGAGCCTGAACGATGATCTGGCCTTTCTCATGGCAATAACCAGTGCTTCTGAATAATTCGGATCTTCCTTGCCGGCATTGGCTGCATGGCAGTCATATAGCTCAAGGCTGAAAGGAAACCCCTCTGTTTCAGTTTCTGCAAATGAGTATCTGATCCTCGATAAACTTACCATTTGTGCGTATTCTTCCCTGGCATACTGACTGAATAATCGTTTCATTTTCGTATTGCGCGCCTGGTTTGACAGACGTGAGTAAAACTCGGCACATTCTTTGGCTGAATGGATGGCGTAATGCAGTGCATCATCAAATGATCTGAAAGTCTTCATGGTGCATAAGGTTGATTGGTTAGTTCAATTGTTTGTTAAGGAAATCCGCTGAACATATTTATTAATATCAGATCATCAAATAAGTAACTGCCTGAACAATAAAAAAGCCCGGAATTTTTCCCGGGCTAATATATTTGACTTCAGAGGTTTAGTTTTCTTTCATTACATGCTGGTCATATTCAATCTCAAACCTTAATTTGTGCTTGGATTCTTCCAGCGCAAGTGTCATAAATACATCTTTTATATCCTGATCATTTGTTCTTCCGGCAAGATCGAGGTAAAGCCTGAAAGCGGCTTTTTCCTTTTTCATGGCAACAACCAGGGCTTCGGCATAGGTAAGATCCGGCCCCGGGAAAATGTCGACAAGGTAGTCGCTGATTTTGAGGTCATTCACTTCTTCTGTGCTGATAATAAACTGACCTGAATCACGGATGTTGACCAACCTGGCTTTATGTGTCATTTCTTCATGAGCATATTGGGCGAAAATCTGTTTCATTTCCAGGTTTCGCGCCTGTCCTGACAATCTCGTGTAGAAATCAACCGATTCTTGTTCGGAATTTATCGCGAAGTGCAGGATTTCTTCAATACTGTTGAATGTTTTCATAGTTCAGTCACATTGGTTCAAGGCAAAAATATAAATTTCAATGGCTTCGGTGAAATATAATTTCATGTACAGATACTTTTATTTTAAAGGGTTCCGGCTGTTTCAAGTGAACTCACATGTTTGAAAATTAATAACATAACCTCATATCTATACTATTCTAACGATTCCCGGAAGTGAGAAATTTCAGTGATTTACGCAAAGAAATAGCCCCGGCATAAGGCCGGGGCAAAGGTTATCAGCAATAAAGCATTCACACAGGGAATCAGATCACACCCTGATCGAGCATAGCGTTGGCAACTTTCAGGAAGCCGGCAACATTGGCACCCTTCACATAGTTAACATAGCCGTCGGCCTGTTTGCCGTTTTTCACGCACTGGTTGTGAATTTCTTTCATAATCTGGTGCAGTCGCATATCAACTTCTTCTGCGGTCCAGCTTATTTTCATTGAGTTCTGTGTCATTTCAAGACCGGATGTGGCAACGCCGCCTGCATTTACAGCTTTTCCGGGGCCGAACATGATCTTGTTATCAATAAATAAATTGACTGCATCCGGGGTTGAAGGCATATTGGCTCCTTCTGCAACACAGACAACGCCGTTGGCGATGAGCGCTTTTGCATCATCCAGGCCAAGTTCATTCTGGGTAGCGCAGGGGAGGGCAACATCACACTTAACTTCCCAGGGGCGTTTGCCCTGATGGAACTGGGCATTCGGGAATTCATAGGAATAAGGTTTTACAATATCCTGATTCGAGGCCCTGAGCTCGAGCATGTAGTCGATCTTTGTTCCGGAAATTCCATCTGGATCATAAATATATCCGTCGGGACCGGAAATGGTAACTACCTTGCCGCCGAGTTCATTTACTTTGGTAACAGCACCCCAGGCAACATTGCCGAATCCGCTGATGGCGACGGTCTTTCCTTTGAAATCAAGGCCTTTGGTCATGAGCATTTCCTGGGCAAAGTATACAGCGCCGAATCCGGTTGCTTCCGGCCTCATAATGCTACCACCCCAGTTACGTCCTTTTCCGGTCAATACGCCTGTATGCTCTGAAGCCAATTTCTTATACATACCGTACATGTAGCCGATTTCGCGTCCGCCAACGCCAATGTCACCGGCGGGAACGTCGGTTTCGGGTCCGATCATCTTCCACAACTCAAGCATGAATGACTGGCAGAAACGCATGATTTCGGCATTTGATTTTCCCTTGGGGTCGAAATCACTTCCGCCCTTGCCACCGCCCATCGGCAGCGTGGTAAGACTGTTCTTGAATATCTGCTCGAAACCGAGGAACTTCAGGATGCTGAGGTTAACACTCGGGTGGAACCTGAGTCCTCCCTTGTAAGGTCCGATGGCGCCATTGAACTGAACCCTGTATCCAAGGTTAACATGAACTTTACCGTTGTCGTCAACCCAGGGAACTTTAAAAGTTAAAACCCTGTCCGGTTCAACGATGCGCTCGATGATACCGGCTGATTCAAACTGTGGGTTCTCGTTGTAAACTTCTTCAATCGACTCAAGAACCTCGCGTACTGCTTGCAAGTACTCAACTTCACCCGGATGTTTTTTCTCCAGGTCCGACATGATTTTTTCCAGATTCATCTTGTGGATGTTTAAGGATGATTAATTTATGTGAATTTTGTAACAGTGTTAACTAAATAACAGGGCAAATTTATGCCATAAAAAATGATATTTCCAAATTAATCAGAAAAAGAATTTTTTACGCCATCTATGTCCTGATTTTAAAGCTAAAATTTTCTTTTTCAGTTAGTTTAGACTGATTCTAAACGTGGCGTAACCGGGCTTATTCAGGTATATAGCTTAACCGTTCTTTGGTGAGGTTTATTCCTCTTTTTCAGAGGTAGCTATGGGCACATCGTCGGCATATTCAACTGAACTAACAACAACTCCTACCTGATTGTATGTTTTCTCCGTACCGTTTCTCAGGCTATTTCTGTATGGAATTTCTTTCCAGAGCTTTCCGTTAAGATGAAATGCCCGCTGAACTCCGTTTCCCATGTTATACGAGCCTTCCCCGATTTTGAAACCAAATTCATTGTAATACACCCATTCGCCATCAAACATTCCGTCTCTATAGGAACCTTCAATCATCAGGGTGCCGTTTTCATGATACATCCGGTATGGGCCGTGGAGGGTGTCGTTTTTGTAAGTTTTCTCTTCAACCTTTGCCCGCTGTTCATTCCACCTTACGGATGCGCCATTCCTCTTCCCCCCCTTATACATTTCTTCCGATTCCTTGCGGCCGTTGTAATGCCAACGCGTGGTCACCCCTTCCGGTTCACCGTTTTTGTATTCCACCTCCAGTTCCTTGCTTCCGTTAATGTAGTACCAGGTGCTGGTTCCGTGAGGCTTTTTCCATTTGTATTGTCTGACAGACTTAATTTTTCCATTTGGGTAGTTCTCAGTTTTTTCGCGCTGACAGGAACTGAAAGAGATCAGCATGATTCCTGCGATCAGGATTAAATAGAATGGTTGTTTATTTTTGGTCATGATGTATTAAATTATCAGAATTGTAACGGATCAGTGGCCGTTTTATTTGCGTGTTGGGTTGGCTGTTGTGCCAGAATGTTCAGGAAAAGGTTCTGTAAAAATGGTTAATGATCTTATTTCCAGTTCCTTTTTTTGTGGATTCCAGACATAAATTTTCATTTTTTTATGATAAAGATCATTTTCCTGAACCGGAATGGTTAGCCTTACTGTGCTAATGCTGTCGGCAAGCGTAAAAAGATCAAATTTCGAAGCGGTCCACAAAAGCGTTTCTCCATCATCTTCGTGAAATGAAGCGACCAGCAGCGCACCGCTCAGCTGTTCCTTTGTCCTGGCTTCTACAGTGGCAACTAACTGGTCAGCGGAATCATATGGTAGCTCATTGAGCTTTCCTTCATAACCGGGATAAAACTCCGGAAAGGTACCTGTGTCAGGGTTCGCGGGTACAGGCGATGAAAATAATACTGTTTTGCTTGCTTCGTTGTTGCATGATGAATGATTTTTGCCTGCGAAAAGCGTGGCATCTGAAAGCCCGCTGAAATTCCGGTTTTCAACTATGCATGGGAACCTGGCAAGTATCATATCCCTGATTTCAGGCGGCACGGGTTTGGTCCAGGCGTAAGCAAACATTGGGGTGTCAGCATCGTCGAGTATCTTTTTAAGTGCTTCCAGGTCAGCCCCTCCACGATTGTCATATTGGCTGAAGGTTGTTTCGCATGCATTCTCCTGTTTCATGTAAAACTCAATATACCATGGGTTATTTACACTGATAGCCCTGGTGATGTTATCCGGGCCGTAAGTCTGGTTCCAGGAGCAGATCGCACGGGCTACCCCCCGGAATTCGCCGAAATGTTGCCTGCTGTAATAATTGTTAATAAATACTGTTTGAGAGATGCCTGCAATAAGTAACAGGCTTGTCATAACCAAAACCAGGCGTTTTGGTATGCCGGCGGAAAAAGAAAAGAGAAATCCAAGAAAAAACGGAAAAGCAAAAATTAAAACACTATCCTGTAGAACCGGATTTATCCACCGGGAATAAATAAATCCGGTAATCATGGGCAGTATAAAGTACAGAAGTGACAATGCCCTGAAAATTCTGATTTCTGGTTGTGACTTATAATAACGAGCCTGAATAATTATTATCAGAACAACCAGCCCGGCAATCATCATGGAGTTATTGAAAACCGAGGCGATGTGCAACAACGGCCAGTTCCATGCCGGTTTTGCCAGCCAGAGACCTACACCGCCGATACTCAGATGGTTGAGGGTAATTGCTATATGTGGGCTGAACAGGATTGCTGCAAGTAAACCCGCACCAGTATAATGGTACACCCGGTCCTTTTTCATCAGGAAAAGACCGGACAGACCTGTGATCAGTGCGAGCAGGAAACTGAAGTAATGGGTGTACATGCATGCAGCGGTGCTCAGGGCATAAGTGAATGCAATGATAATCCCGGGTTTTTCATCAAAAAGTAATCTGGTCCAATACCAGACCATGATCATGCAAAAAGTCATTCCGATTCCGTAAGGCCGGGCAATCTGGCTGTATAGCAGCGGAAAAGCAAGAAAAGCAATAAAAGCCCCGGAAAATAATCCTGCAGCCTGCCCGAACCAGCGGGTGAATAATTTAATTGTGATCCAGATTCCTAAAGTACCGGCCAGGGCAAACGGAAGACGTACAGCCCATTCGCTCATACCGGCCAGTTTAACCCAATAATAAAGGAATACCTGAATGCCTCCGGGGTGACCATCCACGTAAAAGCCTTTACTCACCAGGTCGCTGAAAGAGGAGAACCTTACCCTGCTCAGTGCACTTAATTCGTCATTGGAATAGGAGAAGTCAAGGTGAAGCAGACGCAATACCAATCCTGATACAACAATAGCCAGTGCCAGCAAAATAAATTGCCGGTCGGGGAGATTGTTTTCGGTTGGCTGGGTTGGTATCTTCATACGAATTCCAATCGGAGAATTTAACTACTCTACGGTGGTTTGCTGGCGCAATGCTTCAAAAAGCAGGATACCGGCTGCAACAGAAACATTGAGTGAACCAGTGCTGCCTTTCATCGGGATGTTTACAACCTGATCACACTTTTTCAGGTATTCGTGAGAAACGCCATCCTCTTCGGAGCCCATTATCAGTGCCACAGGGCCATTGAGAGAAGCGTTATAATAAGGTATTATCCCCTTTTCGGAAGCAGCTACAATACTCAGTCCGCTGGATTTGAGATAATCTATAGTGTTTTTCAGGTTGTGGCTGCGGTGTACAGGGATATTTGCCAGTGCACCTGCTGAAGTTTTAACAGCATCGGCACTTACAGGTGCGCTTCCTTTTTCAGGGATAATGAGGCCATGAGCGCCGGCACATTCTGCCGACCGCGCTATCGCACCAAGATTTCTAACATCTGTAATCCGGTCAAGGATAATGAAAAACGGCGTTTCTCCCCTTTCATAAACTGAAAGCAACAGATTTTCAAGTGGCTGAAAAATGATGGGGGAGACAAAACAAACCACCCCCTGATGATTCCCTTTAACCAACCGGTTGAGTTTTTCAACAGGGACATATTGAAAAGGGATGTTGAACTCGTTGATCAGTTTTCTCAATTCAGGCAACAATTCACCTTTTAACCCTTGCTGGAGCATCAGCCTGTCGATTTCTTTGCCGGCGCCGATCGCTTCGATTACCGGACGCATGCCGTAAATAAGGGTGTTATCTTTTGTCATTACAGGGATAATTTGCCTGCAAAGATAAGTTTTTGACCGGTGCATGCAAGCAGGTTACAGCCGCTCCGGAACAGTGCAGAACTTGCGGAACCCGTTTCTAAGCCCCTGACAGGAACATTGCTAAATATTTTGATCCGTAAAGGCATGTAACATCTGCAAGAACTTGCTAATTTTGGCTTTTAACCTGAACTATGAATAATTTTCTGGTTTACAGATCTTCGGCCGGGTCGGGGAAAACATATACGCTGATGCGCGTTTATCTCTCTATTGTGCTGAAAGATCCGCAACGTTACCGCAACATCCTTGCGATTACATTTACCAATAAGGCCGCCAATGAGATAAAGCAAAGAATATTGTCAAACCTGAAAGCGGTTTCCGGGCTTGAAGAGGGCAGTATTCCCGCAAGGTATGAGCACCTGGTCAGATCTCTGATGGAGGATACCGGACTTCAGCTTGACGAACTCAGAGACCGGGCAGGGAAGGTACTCTCCCTGATACTGCATAATTACAGCGATTTTTCAGTCTCTACCATAGATAGTTTTGTACACAGGATTATCAGGGCATTTTCATTTGACCTGAAGCTTTCCATGAATTTTGAAGTGGAAATGGATACAGGGATGTTGCTTGAACTTGCCGTAGAAGACATGCTGGCAGCGGCGGGTACGGAGAGTAACCTGACGGAGATTCTGGTCAATTTCATCAGGGAAAGAGCTGAAGAGGACGAAAGCTGGCAGATTGACAGGTCACTGCTGGATTTTTCAAAAAACCTGTTTCGCGAAGATGCAGCCAGGCTACTGCCAGCTTCCGGGAGCATGGATGCCGCACAGGTTAAGCATTTTGCCGGAGCAATCCGCCGGGTAATTAATGAATATCAGGAGACGCTTACCGCTTTAGGAAAACAAGCCATGGCACTGATGGCCGGACACGGCCTGGGTGCAGATTTCCTCTACCAGAAGCGTAAAGGGATTTTCGGATTTTTCGAAAAACTGGCTAACGGGAATGTTGATGCAGATATTAACAGTTTCGTCAGGAAGACAATTGAAAATAATGAATGGCTCAGCAGTGACGGGAAAAAAGCAGCCGAAGGGGCTTCTGTGATGGCTGTTTCAGAAACGCTGGCATCTGTTTTTTATCAGGCAGAGGATAAAATCAGCCAGGAGGAAGGCCGGATTATTCTGTTAAAGATGGTCCTGCGGCAGCTTTATCCCATGTCGGTGCTCAGTGAGTTGAGGAGCAGGCTTGAAAAGGTCAAAAATGAGCGGAACGTGGTTCCGATCTCTGAATTTAACAGGATTGTTGCCGGTATTGTGCTGGAAGAGCCGGTTCCGTTTATTTATGAAAGGATTGGTGAGCGTTACCGTTATTTCATGATTGATGAATTTCAGGATACCTCAGTTTTACAATGGATGAATCTGATGCCATTGATTGAAAATTCGCTCTCACAGGATGGGTTGAATATGATTGTCGGCGATGGCAAGCAGGCGATTTACCGTTTCCGCAACGGAGATGTGAACCAGTTTGTGCGGTTACCCGAAGTTGATAATCCTGAAGATAATCCTGTTATTACTCAGCGTGCAGCAGTCCTCAAACGCGAATACAAACATGCCAAACTTGCGGATAATTTCAGGTCACGCCGTGAAATTGTTGAATTTAACAATCAGTTTTTCAGTCATATAGCCCCGCTTTATCTTGATGACAGTAAAACGGTTTATCATGAAGGCGAACAGGGATATGACCCGGAGAACCGTGGTGGAAAGGTTCAGATAGAGTTTTACGACGGTGAGGATCAGATGTATGATGACTATACAATTAACAGGGTATTTGAGCTGATTCAGTCGTTGTGCAATGAAGGTTACAAATCTGGTGATATTGCGGTGCTTTGCCGGTCAAACAAAGAATCCTCCGGAATCGCTGTTTTTCTTAACAGCCAGGGCGTTAAGGTTGTTTCTGCCGACTCTCTATTATTGAAAAATTCTGCGGAAGTAAACTTTCTTGTCAATTGTCTGGAGTTACTCAATGACCCTGGACGGGAAATTAACCGGATTGCCATCACTGAATACCTCTGGGATAATCATCTGATAGGGATGGAAACCAGGGCTGAGGTTTTCCGACAGGCGCGCAGTCATCAATCCTTTCATAACCTGCTTGAGCACTCGGGAATGCGTTTTGATGATGCAAATCTCAGGGATATGTCCCTTTTCGATAAGGTTGAAGAGATTATCCGGATTTTCGGCCTGCATGAGCGTTCTCCGCTTTATCTTCAGTTTTTCCTGGATGAGGTGCTTGGTTTTACTTCGACCCGGCCGGGCAGTATTCCCGGGTTTCTTGAATACTGGTATGCGCAGCGTGATAAATTGTCGGTTGTGCTGCCAGCGGGAGATGATGCTGTTCAGGTGATGACCATTCACAAGTCAAAAGGGCTGGAATTTCCTGTGGTGATTTTTCCTTATGCCAGTAAGAGCGCCGGAGGGAGGAATAAGTCAACGGTCTGGGTGCCTTTCAGTGATGAAGCCATCCCTGAGTTGACAAGTGCCTGTCTGAAGCTGGAAAGCCGGCTTGAAAAAACAAGGTATTCCGGTCTTTATACTACGGAAGAAGATAAAAAGAGACTGGACCTGCTTAATCTGGTGTATGTAGCTTTTACCCGGCCTTCGGAAAGGTTGTATGTATTATCGGGCAAGTTGTCTGACAAGCCTGAAAAAATCGGAACGGTGACGGAAATGCTGACTAGTTTTCTTGATTTTTCGGGCGATCTGAAAGCAGGGCAACTGATCTATAGTTTTGGGGATGGCGCGCAGGTTGGAGGCCGCAAATCTGATGACAGTAATCCGGGCCTGACAGCTGAGTTTTACTCTCAACCCTGGGCTGAACGGCTTGTTTTTGCTGCAAGAGCTCCTTTTTTCTGGAATGCGGATGAGCCTTCCTCGGCAATGATGGCCGGTAATCTGCTTCATTATACCTTGTCGCTGGTCCATGATTACAGGGATAAAGACGGAGTAACCGGTTTGTTGGTCAATGCCGGAATGATTGATGCTGCTTCGGCTGAAAAGATAGGAGCGTTGATGGAAAGAGTTCTCGGGCATCCGCAGGCCCGGCAATTCTTTGATGGAGACGGTGAAGTATATGCAGAAGCTGAAATCCTCACCCCGGAAGGAAAATCATATCGTCCTGATCGGGTTATATTACACATGGATCACACGGATGTGGTGGATTTTAAAAGCGGCAGGAGGGAGGATTTTCACGATTCTCAGGTCAGAAACTACGCCTCCCTGCTTGGCGATATGGGGTATCCCGAACCTGTGGCATGGCTGCTATACCTTAATGAAGAGGTTGATGTAGTCCGGGTTGACTGTTAGATTGTGAAAATTTTCTATTTCGGGGTCGGAGCTTCTTTTTAAGGTATTTTTGCACCATGATTAGCATTGTCGGGCCCGAATGGTTGTTTTGCGAGCGGAAGGATTTGCCGCTTATCGATGTCAGATCTCCGTCTGAGTTCCTGCAGGGGCATCTGCCTCATGCTGTCAATATTCCTTTATTTACTGACGAAGAACGGGCAGTTGTGGGGACAAGATACCACGATGCCGGCAAGGATGCAGCCTTATTGGTAGGACTTGAATTTGCAGGTGTAAAATTGCCTGATTATGTCAAAAAATTGAATAAACTCACCAAAGGAAAAACCAGGGAAATCATTCTTTATTGCTGGAGAGGGGGAATGCGCAGTGCGTCACTGGCATGGTTGTTCAGCACTGCGGGATATCATGCCAGCGTAATTGAGGGTGGATACAAGGCCTGCCGGTCCTATATAAGGCAACATTCCGGCAAAGGATCTCCCATGCTTGTGCTTGGTGGTATGACAGGATCCGGGAAGACGGAAATACTCCACGAACTTGCCAGGTTTGGTGAACAGATAATTGATCTTGAAGAAATTGCGCATAACAGGGGCTCCGTTTTCGGTCATCTGGGTCAATCGCCCCAGCCAACCAACGAACAGTTTGAGAATGATCTTTTTGATGCCTGGAGTAAACTCGATCCTTCAAAACCCGTCTGGATTGAAGATGAAAGCCGTTCAATAGGGACTGTAAGCCTGCCGGGGCCGTTTTTTGATCAAATGAAAAGAAGTCAGCTTGTTCTGCTCCGGGTTCCTTTTAATGTCCGTGTTGAACGATTATGTAACGATTATGCCGGATTTGAAAAGAACTCCCTGCTTGATGCACTTGAAAAAATTGCACAGGCATTAGGCGGTCAGGGGATTGCCGACGCTCAAAGACATATTCTGGCCGGGAACTTTGCTCCGGCTATCATGCTGGTGCTTGCATACTATGATAAAACTTATCAGAAAGCGATGTTAAAGTATAACGGGAGGCCTGTAAAGGAGATAAAAGCCGAAACCGGAGATGCTGTGTTCAATGCTTCTCTGCTGAAGCAAATGGTGCCTGATGCAGTTGGAAATACTGAGTATCAGGTGATCTGAACCGGTTCCGGCAAACTTTTCAGCAATATCAGAGGATGAAAAACATTCATTGTTAAATTTTTTCTATGGATCAGATTTATCTCGATTATAATGCCACAACACCCGTTGATCCTGAGGTGGCAGCAGAAATGCTTCCCTATCTTGAAGAGTATTTTGGCAATCCTTCAAGCATGCACTCATTTGGTATTAAGTCGCGCGAGGCTGTTGAAAAAGCCAGGACCAGGGTGGCGATGCTGTTGAATTGTCTTCCGCAGGAGATTATATTTACCAGCGGCGGGACGGAATCCAATAATATGGCGCTGAAAGGTGCCGCCTTTGCCCTGCGGTCGAAGGGAAATCACATCATCATTTCTGCTGTGGAGCATCCGGCAGTAACGGAGGTGGTCAATTATCTGGCAACACAGGGGTTCGAGATTTCTGTGGCTCCAGTAGATGAATTCGGACTGGTTGATCCTGAAGATATCAGGAACTTGCTCAGGCCGGGCACAGTGCTCGTGTCTGTAATGCATGCCAACAATGAAGTGGGAACTGTACAGCCTTTAAAGTCGATTGCAGCCATAGTTCATCAGCATGGTGCTTTAATGCATACCGATGCAGCGCAATCAGCCGGTAAAATTCCGGTTGATGTGCAGGATCTTGGTGTTGACCTGCTCTCGCTGGCCGGTCACAAACTCTATGCCCCCAAAGGCATCGGGGCTCTATATATCCGAAAGGGGGTAAAGATTGATAAACTGATTCATGGTGCCGACCATGAACAGAATCTCAGGGCAGGAACTGAAAATGTACTTGAGATTGCCGGGCTGGGAAAAGCGTGCGAATTGGCTTTCAAAAGGTTGGAGGCTTACCGGGCGCACACCTCCGGGTTGAGAAGAAGATTCATTGAGGGGCTTTCTGCCGGGTTGAATAATTTTCGTCTGAACGGCCATCCTGAACTCGCTTTGCCTAATACAGTAAGTGTTGGTTTCGGCAATTTGAATGCGCAAACCATACTTTCAGCCATGCCTCAGCTGGCTGCATCGGCGGGGGCGGCATGTCACACGGGTGATACCGGGGACTCCTCAGTGCTTGGAGCCATGAAGGTCAGCCCTGAATACGCCCGGGGAACCATCCGTTTTTCAATGGGTTATACAACCACTCAGGAAGAAGTGGATGAAGCTTTGAGAATTATAATTCAAACCGTCCGGTCCTTGTCACCGGATGTGTCGTCGTCTTCATCGGAACCGGCTAATGAAGAAGTGGTCAAATTAACCCGTTTTACGCATGGTTTGGGTTGTGCATGTAAGATAAGACCTGCTGACCTCGAAAAAGTGCTGGCCGGATTGCCTCCCGTGACAGATCCGAATGTGCTGGTGGGCGCTGATAAAAGGGATGATGCGGCTGTTTACAGAATAAATAATGATCTGGCTGTTGTACAGACCGTTGATTTTTTTACCCCTGTGGTTGACGACCCATATACTTTTGGTGCAATCGCCGCAGCCAATTCGCTCAGCGATGTTTATGCGATGGGTGGACAAGCCTCATTTGCATTGAATATTGCGGCATTTCCCGTGAACCGCCTGCCGCTGGGCGTATTGAATGATATTGTCAGGGGGGCTTCCGATAAAGCCGCTGAAGCAGGGATATCAATTCTGGGAGGGCATTCAATTGAAGACAATGAACCTAAATTCGGGATGGTTGTCACAGGTTTTGTAAACCCCCGCAACATTATTTCAAACGCAGGGGCCAGGCCCGGCGATGCACTGGTACTGACGAAACCGATTGGAACAGGGATTATTTCAACTGCAGCCAAGATGGGGCTTGCAAAGGAAGAAACAATCAGGGAAGCAGAGGAAGTAATGATGAAGCTGAACAAAATATCTTCAGAACTTATGCTCAGGAGAAAGGTAAACGCCTGTACTGATATTACCGGTTTCGGACTCGTCGGGCATTTGCATGAAATGGCTGTTGCTTCAGGTGTGGATGCCGGCATAGAGTACAACCGGATTCCGTTAATCAGCGAAGTTATGGCACTTGCTCTGGCCGGAGCAATTCCCGGCGGGACTAAAGCAAACTATCATTTTGCCCTGCAATGGGCTGATTTCGGTCAATTGACCCAACTTGAGAAATACCTTGTATGTGATGCGCAGTCTTCAGGTGGACTGCTGGTAAGTTTACCGGCGCATGAAGCTGAACTTTACATTGAAGCGCTTGGCGAAAATGGTATCAGAAGTTCATTGATCGGTTATATCACCGGCGAAGGAACCGGTCTTATTTCAGTAAAGTAATTGCTGAAAAAGGAATGACAGGATCACTTGTGTAAATTCAATGGTATTTTGTATCATGCCAATGACTGAAATCCAGCTCGTTGAATCTATAAATAGAAGTGTTTTTTTTCTGACCTGTTACTGAACATTCACCGGGCCCCGGTCTGATCAGGGACAAATATTATCGTTTCTGACTTTCACAAAAAGTCTTTTCAAAAACTCTTTGTAAAACATAGCATATTCTCCTTGAACAGTTTTAATTGGCTGTTGCACGAAAGATCTTGATGACGCTAAAAGTAGAGAAGATATGTAAATATTTTAACCAACTTCTGAGGCAGTCCCGTTTATAAGTAAACAGATTTTATCTGCTCTGCATTGGTCTTTTGGCCGGATTCTGGGGCGTATTCATACCGATACCGTTAACGTTATTGTTATAGTCCATGATCAGGTCAACAAAATCCACAAAGCCATCCCCCGTCAGATCGGCAGGCTGATAACTGTAAGCACTGTTGACATTCAGATTATAGATATTCACCAGATCGAAAAAGTCGACATATCTGTCATGAATGCGACTTAATTAAGTAATTTTTCCTGAATAAATATCTTCGATCAGGGAAGCTGGGCACTGACGAATGATGCCGAGTTGTTGTCTACAATGGTCATGTCAGCTGTGTCAACAGTGCCGTCTCCATTTACGTCTGTTGGATTGTATCCTGTGATAAATAAAGCTGCATCATTATCTACTGGCGTCATGTCGCCGGTATCGACTATTCCGTCTTGACTTACATCACCCCCATAGATTGTATAAATCCCATCGACCATCAGTAAGACGTTTCCACCATAGACATTTACAGGCAATGTAAATGCATAATCGATGATGCTGCCTGCAAAAGATATTGGAGCGGATGAGGTTGTTTCCAGGCTGTTGCGATGTTTTACGGTTATAAAATAACTTGCACTGTTAGTGCCAGGAATGTTGATTGTGGCTTGCCCGGTTATGCTGAGTGGCACACCAGGCGCTGTGAAGATAATGTCAGAATAGTTAGTCGAATTATGAAGCTCCACCTCAATCAAGTCTGCAATATCGCCACTAAACTGATCGCCTGTTTCATTTTGAGCTTTCCGCATTAGCCCGGAACCATTATAAAGTCCTTCAAGATACAGTGTAAGATTTAATAATTTATCTGTAATGGGCAGTTTCCCTGTAAAGGTTCCTAAAGCATTTAATGCGTTGGCTGTTAACTGATGTAAAGTGGCATTGGTAACCTGATAATTGGTTTGTGGTTCCGGGAGCACCCTTACGCACCAGATGCTGGTTTCAGTTCCGTTTACATCAGCCACAAGGTACTGAAAGGTTGCATTGCAGGTAAATGAACTGATTCCGCTCTGAGAGATATTCCAGTATCTGTTGAGGTAACTACCTGAAGATCCGGGATAAGCAGCATTAACCAGATTAACCCCGGCGTAGTTTCCACCGGCAAATGATCCTGCGCTGAAGTTGAGGGTGACAGGCGTGTACTCAGCTGTGCCGGTATTGTCGCCCACGGGAAAGACAAATGAGCCTGCTGCAGCATAAGACTTTCTCATTTGTCCCGATCCGGTGGCAACGATCATAGCCGAAGATGAAGGGGCGCCACCAATCGTTGCCGCTGTTCCCAGGGTAAGATTGTAAGCTCCGAGAGTCACTCTTCCGCTGGTAAGAGTCAGCACACCATTGACCAGGGTTTGTCCGTTGTTGGTCACTCCGCTGGCATTGTTGATGGTCAGGTTCTGAATGGTGTTGTTACCGCTGATTGCCTGAGAGGCTGTTCCGGAAAATATCACGGTGCCCGAACCAAGTGAATTCTGACTTGCATTCAGGTTGTTCAGGTTACTTTTCAGGTTAACAGTCCCCGAATTATTAAGGGTTGCACCACTATTGATAACCAGATTACCTGTGGAAACCAGGGTTGTGCCCGCAGAAACCCTTAACGTGGTACCGCTGGTGATGATGTTATCCGCATTTGCCTGATCAGGAAATATTGTCATCACCGCGGATAACAGGCAAACAGTTAAAATACTTGAAACGGATAATTGACTCTTTAACCTGAACGAAGTTTTCATGGGTTGATTTTTTTTTGATTGCCTGGTCTTGTCTCTGTTTTGCGTTTACCTGATTTTTAAAGATCAGGATAGAGAAAATACAGATTGCCGGGATTGAGCTTATAGCAGGTCAGAGAGGGAAGTTCCGGTCTTCTGTTTGGGATTGTGTCTGCATCAACGGTAATATAACATTATGCGAATGGTTGTGTTCATTCTGCTTTCTTATGTAACAGGCTGAAATCGTGTTAAAAAGTTGTTAATGTCAGCCAGTTGGAATGTCGGCATTAAAAAATCAACGGATTGCCCCGATTCTTCCCAATGTAAAAAACCGGCCCTTTATAATTCCGGACCATAAGTGCAGTAAGATCATAATCGGAAGAACAGGAGAATCCCCATTCAACATTATTGGAAACGGCAGCCCAAGTACCAGGAAGGAACAAGCGTAAAAAGAGGACGTTAAGATATGACTTTTTTTGGAAAAATGCAAGAAAATGCTGCTTGATTATTGCTTAAAATTTGATTACAAATACTGGTGACTCGCAAAAGCGTCCGGCAGGTTGTTCTTAACTTATTGAACGGATTCTCAACATCAGTTCATTAATCTATTACAATGCATAATGTTTACCCGTTACGGCGATGCCATGTGTTTCTGCTGACCTGAAAATTAACATAAACTGATCTGATTTGTCAATCCCGGTTGAATGAATGAAAGCGAAGGGTTTTTGTCATAGTCTTTAATGAAATGCGGCATTCGTTATTTGAAGATCAGTCTGAATATAAGGACTCGTCGTTTTATTGCCAATCATAGTTTTAAGCGGCTATAGAAACATCAGCGTTCAATGCGCTGCGCAATGCTTTGTTTAACCAGGTGCCTGGAGTCAGACCCATTGGTATTAAGAATTGATATACCTACATTCATCCGTTATTGATTTTCGGGTAATTTGACAAAACAGGTTGCTGAATAATATTGACTTGTTTGTTTCTTTATTTTTACATAGAATTGTAACGGCTAAAACTTTCTCCTCGAAAGAGATGAAAATCAGATTTATAAGTTTTATCAGTCATAAGTGGTTGCGGTTGATTTTACTGTGGCCGGCTCTTGTATTCCTTTTGTCTTTTTTTGTTTTTCTTTTAATTGATCGTATTTTTCCTTTTCGTGTACCTGAAGTATCCTGGTCAAAAGTGGTATATGCTTCCGACAGTACCCTGCTGCATGCTTTCTTATCCAAAGATGACAAATGGCGGATTCCCGTTCGTTTGGATGAGATCACCCCCGGGCTCGAAAAAGCATTTATTTTCAAGGAAGACCGCTTGTTTTATTATCACCCGGGAGTAAATCCCTTTTCTGTGTGCAGGGCTGTGTTCAACAACATTACAAAGGGCAGGCGAACTTCCGGTGCATCGACCATAACCATGCAGGTGGTCCGTTTGCTCGATCCCGCTCCCCGTACCTACAAGGCAAAAATCAGGGAGATGTTCAGGTCGCTCCAACTTGAGTGGCATCTTGATAAAAAGGAGATTCTTCAATTGTATATTAATCTTCTTCCTTATGGAGGAAATATTGAAGGGGTGAAGGCAGCGTCGCTTTATTATTTTGCCGAAGAGCCAAGGGAACTTAGTCTGGCACAGATTGCCATGCTTACGGTAATCCCCAATGACCCGAACGCATTGAGACCCGATGAAAATGCTGATTTGTTGAGACTGAAGCGTGATTTCTGGCTGAAAAAAATGGGAAGGAAAGCGCTTTTTTCACCTGCTGTTATCGCTGATGCACTCAACGAGCCCTTCAGCTTTCAGCGGTATCCGATCGTACGTAAGGCCCCGCATCTTTCTTACAGATTGAAAAAAATCAATGCCGTATCTGAAATTTATACAACCATAAATCCATCAATTCAACATCGCGTTGAGACACTTTCGGCTGCCTATGTGCGTAGGTTGCGTTCATTTCAGATCGGTAATCTTGCAGTTGTTGTGGTAAACAACCGGACTACGGAGGTAGAAGCATATCTCGGATCAGCCGGTTTTGACGAGGATGCATGGCAAGGGCAGGTGGATGGCGTTCAGGCGCTTCGCTCTCCCGGGTCGGCTCTGAAACCGGCGCTCTATGCAATGGCTTTTGATCAGGGACTAATCACACCCAAAATGGTGGTAACTGATGTGCCTCAGAATTTTTCGGGCTACCGGCCTGAAAATTATGATGAAACCTATCGTGGAAAAGTCAGTATTGAGCAGGCACTTTCACTTTCGCTGAATGTGCCGGCAGTTGAGCTTCTCAATACTTATGGAGTTGATCGTTTCAACAACAAATTGGCAAAATCAGGATTCAGGTGGATTGCATCCAACAAAGTAAAACTTGGGCTCTCAACCATACTTGGCGGGTGCGGAACCACGCTCGAAGAGCTTACCACACTTTATGCTGCCTTTGCCAATGAAGGAATTGTTCAGAAATTGAAGTATCTGAAAAATGAAAATTCAGAAGTTGCCGATACGCTTTGCTCACCGGGAGCCGCCTTTGTAATTACCGATATCCTCACCCGATTGCAAAGACCCGATCTTCCCAACCACTATCAAATGGCTGCAAATCTTCCGAAAATAGCCTGGAAAACCGGAACCTCATATGGACGACGCGATGGCTGGGCTGTCGGCTACAACAGTAATTATACCATTGGTGTTTGGACAGGTAATTTTCAAGGCAATGGGGTACCTGAACTTAATGGAGCTGAATTTGCTGTTCCCCTGCTTTTTAACATATTTAACGCCATTCAATCTTTACAAAATGACGACTGGTTTGCGCCAACTCCCGATCTCGATTACCGTTTGGTTTGCTCAGAGTCAGGTCTTCCTCCCGATACCTTTTGCGTAAACAGGGTTATAGATTATTTTCTGCCAGGAATTTCACCTTCGATGCGATGCAATCATCTTGAAAAACATTTTGTAAATCAGAATCAAACCATTAGTTACTGCCGTAACTGTATTCCCGAAAAAGGATACCGCGAAGTCATGTACCCTTTTTTACCTCCCGAACTGATAGCATGGTACAGCGAAATGCAAATCCCCTTCAAGGCAGTTCCAGAGCATAATCCTGAATGTCCTTCAGTAAAAGCCACCGGAGCGCCAACGATTACTTCTCTAACCGATGGTGCTGAATATCTGATTTTTAATAACAGAAAACAACAACTTATGCTCGCCTGCAATACCGAAAATGGTGTAACAAAAGTCTATTGGTACCTGAATGATAAATTTTATAAAACAGCCAGCCCGAATGAAAAGGTTTTCTTTTTCCCTGATGCCGGGAATTATAAAATCAGTTGCACAGATGACCGGGGAAGGAACAGTGATATGTGGGTCAGGGTTACCTTTATTTAAACTGGGCTTCTCTACATCGAAATTCAATTCATAAAAACTGGAATTTGTAGTTAGTTCTTAATAAAAGAAGCCCCAAATATGAGGCTTCGTATACCAAATTTAATGGTTAATTATTTTTCTTCAATACGCACGAATCTTTGTTCAATTAACGTTACATACATCTGTCCATCAGTCCATTGCAACGAACTATTAAAAGTCCAGGCCATCTCACCTTCCGTTAGAAGAATGATTTTTCTTGGATTTCCAGAAATGTAAACTGAATCACCAACATAGGTGTATAACCAATACCAAGCATAATGAGTTTCACCAGGACAAAGAGTATTTCCCATATTGTATTCCAAGACATTATCTGTCCGAAAATGCCAGAAATCATCCTCCTCACATTCTGCCCCCAGGGGTATTGGTTCACGAAACCTGCCTATTGGTTCGCAAGTTGAATATAATTCAACAGTTTTCCATTTACCCATTTGCAATAATTGCAGTGGTGTTGGTTCAGTTACACTGATAGTCAAACTTTCCGTCGTTATTCCACCTTTACCATAAGCAGTTAGAAAGTAGGTTGTGTTTTCAGTTGGAGAAATGGTTATATTTCCATCTATACCAACCAAACCAGGTAAGTCCGATTTAACAGAGTCAACCACTCCAGTTATAGTCCAATTGATTGTGGTTGAAAAACCACGTGGGATAGAAGCTGGATTAGCTTTTAGTGTCACGATAGGTGCTTGCGGTAATTTTGGATTTATTTCCACAATCTTCACATCTGGAACAGCAGTGTTTGCTAAAAAACCAGAAAAAGAAACAATCGTGTTTGTCTCCAGATTTTCCAGCATAACACCATAATCTGATTTTTTTGTTGAAATAATTGAATCTCCAACAGTAACAGTAACTCTATCGTATTTATCCGGGAATGACCACGATAATTTTGAGAATCCCCCATACTCAGGGTTAAGGGGAACAGCATTAACTGTAATTTCAGAAACCCCTTCAGGGTTTTTATCTTTTTCACATCCTGTCAATATAAACGTCAGGGAAAGAAATAAGATAACTAGCAGATGAATAACCTTTTTCATAAATCACTTATAAATTACTAATTAGCAACTTTTTACAAGCTATTTTTTTGGCACCAGGATTTGGTACAAATATAATACATTGATTTGCAAAAGTCTATTTTTTTTTATTATTTTTTCTTTTTTTTCAATTATTTTAAAAACAACACAATCAGATGTTTGTAGATACCATGATATCTGTATAAATTGGCATTAATTTGAGCACTACTTTATGTCCATATCACTAAAAAGAAAATTGATTGTTTTGTGCTTCGTTCCGGTAGCATCGGAAGTCAGAGATCAGATGTTAAAAAATCTGCTCCTGATTGGGGTTGGAACTAAAATGGGAAATCCAAGATCATAAAAATATAAAAGAAGACCTCACAAGTCAGAAAGAAGAAGACTTGTTAGGTCAATCCGTTTCTAATTGCAATCGGGATCGAATTTAAAAGAAGACCTCACAAGTCGAAAAAAGAAGACTTGTTAGTTCAATCCAATAGTAAAGAAGACCTCGCAAGTCGGAAAAATCCTATCCGACCCAGGTGGAAAAACTTGTCAGGTCAATCCGTTTCCGATTGCTTTAGGGATTGGAAATTAGAAATTAGAAATTAGAAATTCTCTCCTTTACCTATCTTTGCACCCCAAATCAAACAGATTTCAGGCTTATGGCATTAAAATGCGGCATTGTCGGATTGACCAACATCGGAAAAACCACGTTGTTTAACTGTATCTCGAATACCAAAGGGCAGACTTCAAATTTTGCATACAGCACCAATAAATCAAATCTGGGTCAGATTATTGTCCCGGATGACCGGTTGTATGAAATTGATAAACTGATCAAATCGGCCAGGGTAGTTCCTGTAACCGTTGAAATTGTTGATATCCCGGGTTTGGCTAAGGGTGCCAGTCAGGGAGAAGGGGTCGGGAATAAATTCCTGGCTGATATCCAGCAAACAGATGCGATTATTCATGTGTTGCGTTGCTTCGACGATGAGAACCTGCCGCATGTTGAAGGCTCGGTAAATCCGGTCCGCGACCGGGAGATTGTAGACCTTGAACTGCAGATCAGAGACCTTGACCTCGTTGAACGGAAAATCCAACGCCTTGAAAAAATTGCAAAATCAGGGGATAAGGATGCCAGGCACGGGATAGATGTCCTCACCATGGTAAAGGAACATCTGGAAGGCTTTCAGTCAGTGCGCTCTCTAGCAATAGATGAAAACGACCGCCGGTTTATTGATGATATGTACCTGCTGACGGATAAGCCGGTTATCTATGTTTGTAATGTGGATGATACATCGGCTGTGAATGGGAACAAATATGTGGATCAGGTAAAAGAAGCGGTGAAAAATGAGAATACCCAGGTGCTGGTGATTGCCGGTGCGTTGGAAGCTGAGATTGCCGAGCTTGAAAGCGCTGAAGACCGCGTGATTTTCCTTGAGGATGCAGGTCTGTCGGAGCCCGGGGTTAATAAGCTCGTCCGTTCGGCCTATGATATATTAAACCTGATGTCTTTTTTTACTGCCGGGCCCAAAGAGGTTCGTGCGTGGACCATTAAAAAAGGAATGACCGCCCCTCAGGCTGCCGGGGTAATCCACAGCGACCTGGAGCGGGGTTTTATCCGCGCCGAAGTGATGAAATACAAGGATTTTACCGAACTGAAATCGGAACATGCCTGCCGCGAAGCCGGTAAACTCTATGTTGAAGGGAAAAATTACATTGTTGAAGACGGAGATATTATGCACATCCGCTTCAATGTTTAATCCTGCTTAGAAATAGAAGAGATGAAATTTCGTTCCCTTGCTGCTGAATTCAAGCGCCGGCAAGGGAATCTTCAGAAAACCGAAGGTTTTAAGGGTTTTATTGAGTAATGCTGATTTTGTCCTGATCCTCGTGAGATCGATATCCGGCGAGATGTAAAATTGCCTGTATCTGTCAAATCCCGGAACCGGTTCTTCATTGTGGAATGCAGGATTGGAGTTTGCCCCTGTCATCCCTTCTGCACCGTATCCAAATGCAATATTCAGCCATCCGGGGAAACGGCTTTCATTTTTCAGGAAAGAACTGATGTTGGCTGACAGCCAGATGGTCTGCCCGTTATAGTCTTTGATTGCCCTTTCTGCAAAAGACCTGCCGAGCAGATCGGGCCTGTATTTTGCATACCCGGTCATGTGGAACGACCATTTCATCAGCATACGCTGCTCCTGCCAGATTAACTGCTGACTGATAAATGCTGCCGATCCAAGCCCGTTCGCGATCAGATCGCCGGAAGAAGCTCCCCAGCCGGCAGAAAAGCCATCCAGGATTTCAATGACAGTCAGGTAAGCAAATCCGAGGCTGCCACCGTACCATGCCGCATTATTATTGTTGGCTCCCGCCCAGAGGAGCGCTTCATTTCCGAGTAGCCCTATGTAATACGACGAGGTAGCATGGCCGGCTTTATCCATCTGGAGCCATTCATGGTTATCGTTGATGAAATGAAAGGAGGACTGCGGATGATTTTTATACCATAAATGATACAGCCCGGTCATGCTGCCTGCATATGCAAGGCCGCCGCCGATCAGCAGTCCGTTTCTTCGGGCCTTGAGGATACTAATGCTTTTTGTAGTATCCTGATTGCTATGCTGATCAGCCGGTATCTGTGCTGAGGTAATGACTGGCATGAGCAAGCACAGAAGCAGGAAGAGTGTTGTTTTCCGGGGCTTAATGTGCATGGAAGTCTTTTGTAATAAAAGGCTGAAGGATGTCAAAGGCTTTGGCCTTTTTAATTTCCAGTAGCTCCTGCGATCTGGCTTCAGCCAGGAAACGCAGGTACGGTTCCGTATTGGAAGGCCTGACATTAAACCACCACTCCCTGAACTCAATCCTGTATCCGTCGAAGTCATATAGGACCAGAGGCTCCTCAGCTGAGCAGAAACCTTCACGCAGGGCCTCCATGGCTTCTTCCTTTTTGTCAATATGCAAATTGATTTCACCGGTACCATAGTACCTTTTAATATTGTGAATCATTTCGGAAAGGGTGATTCCGCGCGCTTTGTACTTTTTGAGTTCTCCGAGTATAATCAGGGCCGCCAGATATGCAGAGTCGGAATAGTAAAAATCCCTGAAGTAATAGTGCCCGGCAAGCTCACCCCCGAACAACCCGTTGATCTCCCTGAGTTTCAGCGCAGCGTAAGCCCTGCCAACCCTCCACATATGCATCACAAAGCCATTCTCCTCGACAAATTCCGTCACCGATTTGGAAGTACGGATGTCCTGTATGGCTTTCCCTTTTAAACCCTTGCCTGCAAAATATCCGGAAAGTACAGCAATCATCATGTCAGGCTGGATAAATTCGCCCTTTTCATCTACAAACATCACCCTGTCGGCATCCCCGTCGAAAATCATCCCTATGTCGCAGTTGTTTTCTGTAACCAGGCGTTTCAGGTCTTCAACGTTTTCTTCCTCAAGCGGATTGGGCTGATGGTTCGGGAAAGTACCATCGCGTTCTTCAAAAATATACAGGGGCTCATCACCAAATAATTGTCTGGCCAGCAGAGATCCCATCCCGTTGGAGCAATCGATGGCAATCCGCAGGTCCCGGTAATTCTCCTGAAAGGTTTTCAGAAAATCCAGGTATTCAGGAATAAAATTAATGCTGCGGTATGTTCCAGGAATGGAAGCCGGCCGGATTTCTGCAGTTTCCGCCAGTTCAAGCAGATCAGACAACCCACTGTCAAATCCAACGGGAAGTGCTTCGGCCCTTGAAATTTTCAAACCATTATAATTAGCCGGGTTGTGTGATGCGGTAATCATGACCGAAGCCTGGTAATTGAATTTTGCGGTCGCCCAGTAAATCATCGGTGTGGTACATTCTCCTGCCACATGCACATCAGCACCGGCATCGGTAATGCCTTTGCACAGATATTCCAGTATTTCAGGAGACGATATCCTGACGTCGTGTCCGACAAGCACAGTTTCGGCTTTCAGCAGGGCGGGCAGGAAGAAGCCGATTTTGTAGACATCTCCGCCATTGAATTCCCTGTTATATACCCCCCTGATATCATATGCTTTGAATGCTTTTCTCATAAGTTTCAATAAAATGATCAGCCTGCTGAATTACTGACTGAATGAATTGCCTGTTACCGGTATATGTTTCTTCTGTTAAGCGCTTGCTGGTATTTCCATGCATTCAGATTGTGCTGCTCCAGGGTGCGGGCAAAGTTATGATATCCTGAAAAATCTTCCCTGGCGCAGAAAAACATATAGTTGTGGTTCTCATGGTTAAGCACGGCGTCAATGGAAGCTATCGAAGGCAGGCAGATGGGGCCGGGGGGAAGTCCTTTGTTTTTGTATGTATTGTATGGAGAATCAATCAGTTTATGACTGCTGAGCACCCTGCGGATTTCAAAATCGCCATGGGCAAATACAAGGGTAGGATCAGCCTCGAGCAGCCAGCCATTTTTAAGTCTGTTAATATAAACACCTGCCACCCTGGCTTTTTCATCATTCTTATTGGTTTCCTTTTCAACAATTGAAGCGAGGGTAATTACTTCGTGCCGGTTCATGTTGATCTGACTCAGCTTCAGGCTTCGCGACCCTTCCCAGAATTTATCAGATTCGCGTTTCATCCGGTTAATGAATGACCTTGCGTTGGTATTCCAGTATAACTCGTAAGTATTTGGAATGATAATGGTGAACAGGCTGGTTATTGTGACCCCCAGTGAATCAAGGTAAGTACTGTCGCTGAACAGTTTCATCATTGAAACTGAATCAGCTTCAATTTGCCGGGCTATCCGGCCGGCTAGCTGATCAGGTGTTCGTATATTATTGAAAATCACTTTAACCGGTGTCTGATTGCCCGATCGCAACAATCTCACCAATTGCAGGTTACTCATGTCGTCAGTCAGTCTGTAACGCCCTGCCTTCACCGACTGATCGTATTTTTTTAACCTGGCAACCAACTCAAAATTTTTACGGTTGATGATCAGCCCGTGCGTATAAAGTTCCGCTGTTACATCTTTGAAAGTGCTTCCTGTAGGGATGGTAATAAATGCTTCTTTTTCGGATGCCGTATATACATTGTCCTGAAAAATAATCATATAGAGGAACCAGGAGGCAATAATGAAAAAAAGCATCAAGAGAAATAATATCCAGAAAAACCGTCTTGCGGGCTTTTTGCCGGATCTTTTCATATTGCTGTAGCGCGGATGGTAATATTCACTCATAGCAGGCAGGGATTTTATTTCAGAAAACGCTGATAAAAATATTCATTCGTCCATTTTCCATTCAGGAAAAGCCAGTCTTTTCTTTCTCCGTTTTTTCTGAAGCCAGCTTCATGAAATAATCTGATGCTTTCAGGGTTGTCTTCGGAGATGTTACAATAGACCTGATGCAGGTTCAATATATTTCTGCAATAATCCAATATCAGCGCAAGGGTTTCGGTGGCATATCCTTTTCCCCTGAATGCTTTGTCGATCATAATTCCCACGCCCGCTCTCCGGTGGATTGGTTCATAGTCAAACAAGTCAACCGCTCCTGCCGTCGCAGACCCGTTTTCCAGGGGAACAATCATCAGCCGCAGCTGCCTTGAGGTGAAAATGTCGTTACCAGCATTCAGTACATATTGTTCGATGGCAAATCTTGAGTAAGGTGCGATGGTATTGCTTACATGCCAGATCTCAGGGTCGTTCTCCCAGCGGTAAATGATGTCAATGTCAGCTGGTTCAGGAGCCCTTAGCCTTATACTTTTGCCAATCATTGTGCAGGTTATTTGTTATGAATCCGATTTGTGTGCAAAGGTGACAGTTTATCCATGAATCCAGCCTGTCAGTTCACCGCTGAAAACCATTGCTGCAGGGCCTTTCAGCCTGACATTCTCAAAAAAGTTCTTATTTTTTTTCAGTTTGACTTCTATCGCCCCTCCGCGGGTTTCAACAAACCAGTTGTTTATACCGGTCTTCAGGGCGGCGACAGCGGCGCATGCAGTAACGCCGGTTCCGCAGGAGAGTGTTTCATCTTCCACGCCTTTCTCATAGGTGCGAACTTTAAGCCGGTTATCCCGAATGGAAAGAAAATTGACGTTGATCCCGTTAATCCGGTAGGCTTCGGAATATCTGATCCGGCGCCCTTCAACAGGCACATTTACCGAGTCAGGATCCTGTGTGATAATTACCAGGTGAGGTGTTCCGGTGTGTATTTCGGTGGATACGCCGGTTATTTCAGGGATGCTGATATCGCCCATGCTGATTTCAACCATCCATTTGAAATCTGTCAAAGACTGCAATTTTCCGGTATGGCCGCCATCCCCGGCTCTGAAGGTGACATCTGGCCCTGACATGCCGGAAATAAAACCGAATGCCACTGCGCAGCGAGCACCGTTGCCGCACATGGTTGCCAGGCTGCCGTCCGCATTGAAGTAGGTCATTTCAAAATCATAACCTTCAACGGGTTTGATGATGATCAGTCCATCAGCACCTATGCCCATTTGCCGGTGACACAAATGCCTGATTTCATCAGCGTTGGGTGCAGTTTTCAATTCCCTGCCATCCAGCATGATAAAATCATTACCGGTGCCATGGAATTTGTAGAATTTTATCATAAGTCACGGCTTTTGACAAAATGTCATACTCATGTCGAAAGGGTCAAAATTAAACAATTTTCGTTAAAAATGAAAGTATAATGCCTCTTTCAAGGGTTCAGCACCAGAATAATCAGATTTTGTCAGGTAAAAGTTGCATGCCTTTGATATTCCGGGCCATTATACCCGTTTATCAATTGTTGTAAGGGTGTTACTGATAAAAAATGCGGCTTTCCTTCATGATACAGTTCGGCAAACAGAATTGGGTCAGCTTTTGACTTTCGTACCTGACATTTAGACGATTAACACTTTTTAACATCAGTATTTGTAACATTGGTATTTAAATTGCGTTTAAATCAATGCCTGCCATCAGGAGAACTGAGGATAAACATTTGCGGGCATTTAACTAAAACTACTAACTTAAATAAACAGTTACCGGGTTATGAAAAGAATAGTCGGGAGTTTGTTGATAGCCATGGCCGGCGGGATAATAGCCGTTGCTGCATACAGTCTGATCAGCAACAGGAAAAGTGAACAGGCAACTCAGGATAATTCACAGCGGGTGCCGGCATACCTGACCAATATGCCAGTTTCGGTTGCCCCCATGGTTTTACCTGATTTTACAGCAGCGGCCAGTAATACGGTTCATGCTGTGGTACACATAAAAACAGAGTATCAGCGCAAAAGCAGCGTATATGACTATTTCTTCGATTTCAGGGAATTTTTCGGGGAAAGGTCTCCAAGGGGCGGGTCTTCACCGATCATTGCCACCGGTTCGGGAGTCATCATCTCTCCGGATGGTTACATAGTTACCAATAACCATGTGGTTACCGAGTCGAATAAGGTGGAAGTGACCCTGAACGACAAACGTACATTCGAGGCCAGAATTATCGGGACAGATCCTTCAACAGATCTGGCTGTGGTTAAAATTGATGCAAAGGATCTGCCTTATATTATTTACGGCAATTCAGATCAGTTGCAGGTGGGTGAATGGGTATTGGCTGTCGGAAATCCATTTAATCTGACCTCTACGGTAACGGCAGGAATTGTAAGTGCCAAAGCGCGTAATATCAATATCTTAGGTTCTCCTGACGGCTCTGCCATTGAATCATTTATACAGACAGATGCCGCCGTGAACAGAGGAAACAGCGGAGGTGCACTGGTTAATACCCGCGGGGAGCTGGTAGGGATCAATGCAGCCATTGCTTCAGGAACCGGATATTATGCCGGATACTCATTCGCGATTCCCGTAAATATTGTTCGAAAAGTAGTTGAAGACCTGAGGGAGTTCGGGACCATACAACGTGGTTTTCTTGGTGTCAGTATCCGTGAACTGGACAGCCGGCTGGCTGAAGAGCAGGGCATCTCCGATATACGGGGGGTTTATATTGCCGAAGTGACTGATAATGGAGCCGCCCGCGATGCAGGGTTGAGATCGGGGGATATCATCCTGAATATTGAAGGGGTGTCAGTAAATTCAACTTCCGAATTGCTTGAAATTATCGGCCAGCACCGTCCGGGTGACAAGGTAAATGTTGCCGTCAGGCGTAATAATAAAGATCTGGCTTTTAACGTTACTTTAAAAAACAGGGATGGAAATACCAGTGTTGTCAAACGTGAGGAAGTTGATGTAAATGCATTGCTGGGTGCGACTTTTGAACCGGTCAGCAAGGATCTTAAATCTGACCTCGGCATCGAAGGCGGCCTGCAGGTAACTTCGCTCAGGGATGGTAAACTGCGTAATGCCGGTATCAGGCAGGGCTATATCATCACCCAGGTTGACGGAAAAGCAGTCAACAGCCGGACAGATTTGTCACGGGCACTCGAAGGAAAAAAAGGCGGCGTTTTGCTTGAGGGAATCTATCCGAACAGAACCCGTGCTTACTACGGATTTGGGATGTAGAAACCTGCCGCTTCAAAGATAGCCAAATAAGGGATGTGTATCTTGCGCATCCCTTCAGGTGTATGTAAACGGACTCCGGTCTTCCTGGTTCAGATTGAACTTAAAGTCTACAGATTTGTTAATAATCAGAATGGTCAGGTCTTATCCTGCCTTCAAAAAAACCTTCGCTATGAGACAACTAAAAATAACCAAGTCTATAACCAACCGCGAGACTGCATCGCTTGACAAATATCTGCAGGATATCGGCAAAGAAGAACTGATCAGCGCTGAAGAGGAAGTTCAGCTTGCCCAGCGGATACGCCAGGGCGATCAACAGGCATTGGAGAAACTTTGCAAGGCTAACCTTCGTTTTGTGGTTTCAGTCGCCAAGCAATACCAAAACCAGGGGTTGAGCCTTCCCGACCTGATCAACGAGGGCAACCTCGGATTGATCAAAGCGGCCCAGCGTTTTGATGAAACACGTGGATTTAAATTTATTTCTTATGCCGTGTGGTGGATACGCCAGAGCATTCTTCAGGCATTGGCCGAGCAATCGCGAATTGTACGTCTGCCGCTGAATCAGGTGGGGTCTCTCAATAAAATCAAGAAAGAATCCTCCCGCCTGGAACAGAAATTTGAACGTCCGCCTTCACCTGATGAACTGGCGGCAGCACTTGAAATTCCCGAGTACAAAATAGATGCGGCGCTTAAAATCTCGACCAGATATATTTCGATGGATGCACCCCTTACGGAGGATGAAGATATGAAATTCATCGATATTTTTGTGGATGAAGATACACCTGTAACCGATGCCGGTCTGATGCGCGAATCGCTGGCCAGGGAAATTCAGCGTTCTCTGGCTACCCTCACGGAAAAAGAGCGTGATGTTGTTAATCTCTATTATGGTATCGGCATGAACCATGGACTCACACTCGAGGAAATAGGAGCCAAATTCGATCTGACCCGTGAACGTGTCAGGCAGATCAAAGAGAAAGCCATCCGAAGGTTAAAACACACCTCAAGAAGTAAATTGCTGAAGTCTTACCTGGGACAATAGCCGGTAATTAGCATCTTTTCAGGCTATCAGCATTCTGTCTGGTAGCCTTTTTTATTTTTTTTTAACTTTTTGTCCGAAATCCGTATTACCTTTTTACTGATCCCGGATTAATGGATAGTAAAAAAGTATACCCGGGAATTTATGGAATTCAGGCATGAACCTACTGTGATTGACATGGAAAAGGAAGACAGGTCGATAAGGATACTGATAGCTGAAGATAATCTGCTAAATCAGAGGATTATAGAGATCCTTATAAAAAGGATGGGATGGAATTATACCCTGGTCGGAGATGGGCTGGAAGCAGTAAATGAGTGCCTCAACGGAGAATATGATGTGATACTGATGGATATAGATATGCCCCAGATGAATGGCTGGGAAGCAACCATTGAGCTGCGAAGGAAAAAAGTTGAAATACCGATAATTGCACTTACAGCATACTCAGAGGAGTCATTCCGCAAAAAAAGCTTTGAAGTAGGTATGGATAAGTTTCTCTCCAAGCCATATGATAAGGATGAAATTTATGATGCAATTCTTAACAGTGTGAAGTCGGGCAAATAAGAATAAAAGTGATTCCCGGATTTATTGAGAACTAAAAAAACTTTTCATAATTTCTTAACATGTCCTCGCTTTTTAGCCGGAGGTTTGTATTTTTGCCACCTGACGTTAATGTGTCAGGATGATCTCTAACGCTCTGATTAGCGGGGTTCCGGAAGAAAAGTAATTTCTGTTTCAGGCAGTTACTGACAGCCGTACAGGTGAATAATCTGATCTTTTGTATTGATAGATTTGCCGATCCTGGCTTTAATACACATTTGTCCGGTTGTTTGCCGGAATTAACAATGATTTTAAAAACAAGAAACAGAATGCCATCAACTAAGTATGTTTTTGTAACCGGAGGCGTAGCTTCATCGCTGGGTAAGGGAATAATTTCAGCTTCACTGGCCAAGTTGCTGCAGGCAAGAGGTTTCAGTGTAACCATACAGAAACTGGATCCCTATATTAATATAGACCCTGGTACACTGAATCCTTATGAACATGGAGAATGTTTTGTAACTGAAGACGGCGCTGAGACGGATCTGGATCTTGGTCATTATGAGCGTTATCTGAATGTGCCGACATCGCAGGCCAATAACGTAACAACAGGACGCATATACCAGTCGGTGATTGATAAGGAGCGACATGGCGATTACCTTGGCGAAACAGTCCAGGTTATCCCTCACATTACGGATGAAATAAAAAGAAGAATCAAACTGCTTGGAAATGAGGGGAAATACGATTTTGTGATCACAGAGATCGGCGGTACTGTCGGTGATATTGAATCCCTGCCTTACATTGAATCTGTCCGTCAGATGCGCTGGGAGATCGGAACGGATTGCCTGGTGATTCATCTTACACTGGTTCCTTATCTTGCTGCCGCAGGAGAGCTGAAGACCAAGCCCACCCAGCACTCTGTAAAAGCGCTGCTTGAACAGGGGGTGCAGCCTGATATCATTGTATGCCGGACGGAAAAGCATCTCAATGAAGGTATGCGCAACAAGATTGCCCTCTTTTGTAATGTGGATCCCACGGCTGTTATAGAATCCATTGATGCCGAATCGATTTATGATGTGCCGTTGCTCATGCGTGACGAAAAACTTGATGTAGAGGTGCTTGAGAAAATGCGCATGCCTGCCAGCCATTTGCCTGACCTCAGAAAGTGGGAAGAATTCCTGTACAAACTTAAACATCCGAAAAATCAGGTTATCATTGGTTTGATCGGCAAGTACGTGGAGTTGAAGGATGCCTATAAGTCAATAAACGAAGCCTTTGTGCATGCCGGCGCGGTGAATGAATGTAAGGTAGTGGTCAGGGCAATTCATTCTGAAAGCATAACCCCTGAAACGGTGGCTGCCTCACTCGAAGGGCTTGATGGAATTCTGGTAGCACCCGGATTCGGAAATCGCGGCATCGAAGGAAAGATTGAGTCCATTCGCTTTGCCAGGGAAAATAAAGTGCCTTTTCTTGGTATTTGCCTGGGAATGCAGTGTGCCGTGATAGAATTCGGCCGCAATGTTCTTGGATTAAACGGCGCGAATTCAACTGAGATGGACCCGGATACCAAACACCCTGTGATTGATATCATGGAAGCTCAGAAAAAGATTTGCAACAAGGGCGGAACAATGAGGCTGGGCGCATACCCCTGCACCATAGCCGGTGGTACAAAGGCAATGGCTGTTTACGGAAAGTCAGAGATAACAGAAAGGCATCGTCACAGGTATGAATTCAACAATCATTATCTGGATCAATACCGGAATGCGGGGATGCTTACTTCGGGGATAAACCGTAAAGATGACCTTGTTGAGATTATCGAGTTGCCGGAGCATCCCTGGTTTGTTGGGATTCAGTTTCATCCTGAATACCGCAGTACTGTTGCCAGCCCTCATCCTTTGTTTGTTCATTTTGTGAAGGCAGCACTTGATTTCAGCCTTCGTAAATAGAGGCCTCCTGTATCAGGGTACTTTAAATACCGTCATCTGGCAGAAAGATCCGGGCTGGAATCGTCAGAATATTTATTTTGGTGCATTTCCCTGCTTTTGATTAATTTTGCCTCCTTATTTTCATTTACTTTATTTTATTTTCATGAACAAGAATTCTATCATTGGCCTGCTTCTTATCTTCGCCATTATGATTGGTTACACAGTGATGATGTCACCATCAAAAGAGGAGTTGGAAGCCAGGAAGCGCACCCAGGATTCCATTGCTGCAGTTCAGAGGACATTAACGGATTCAATCCGTATTCAGCAGGTTCAGCGCGAAGAGCTGAAGAATTCCGTTGCCGAAATGCCATCTCCGGCAAAAGTTTTTGATTCCGGTGCGCTGGTTGCAGCCACAAACGCTGTATACGGGCCATTTGCAGTCTCCGCTTCAGGGGTTGATAAGGATTTTATCATTGAAACTGATCTGCTTAAACTTACCTTAAGTAATAAGGGAGGTCGAATCAGTAAGGTTGAATTAAAAGAGTATAAAACTTTTGATGGTAAGCCCGCAATTCTTTTTGTGCCGGATTCCTCTATGTTCGAATTTGCGTTCTTTACTGATGTAAGGCCGATTACGACAGGAAACCTCTACTTTCTGCCTTCATGGACCGATCAAAGATTTGAAGGGCAGGATGAACTAAGAGTAAGCGGTAATGACTCCCTGCATTTTGCCATGAGACTGTTCGCCGGAAGCTCTGACAGCATTGCATTGCCCGATAGCTATATTGAATACCTGTACACAGTCAAGGGCAACAATTATATGGTTGACTTTGAGGTGAATTTTGTCAATATGGAGGGGGTGATTGCTCCCAATACAAAAGAACTGAACGTCAACTGGAATGCCCGTTTACTGAGACAGGAAAAGAATCTCGAAAATGAGAAACTTAATACCACCATACATTTCCGGCATTCGGACGGTGAAGTTGACTATCTGAGCGAAAGAAAAGATGACAGTAAAAGCATCAATACCCGGTTGAAATGGGTTTCCTTTAAGCAGCAGTTCTTCTCCGCCTCCCTTATTGCCGGAGAGCTGTTTCAGAATGCCGAATTAACAAAAGTGCGGGAATCCGAAAAGGAGATGAAGTACCTTGAACAGATGCAGGCTGTTCTTTCACTCCCTTTCAATCCAATGGTAGACAAAAGTCTTGGGATGTCCTTTTATTTTGGCCCGAACAAATATAACCTGATGCGCAAATACAAGCTGGATCTTGAAAGACAGATACCGCTTGGCTGGAGTTTCTTTTTAATGCAGTGGATCAACCGTTTTGCTGTTATTCCCGTCTTTAACTTTCTTGAAGGATTTAATTTGAATTATGGCATTATCATATTAATTCTTACGATACTATTGAAAATTGTTCTCTTCCCGATTGCATACAAGACTTATATGTCTTCGGCCAAAATGCGCCTGCTGAAGCCTGAAGTGGACGAGATCAATGCAAAATATCCGAAGAAGGAAGATGCGATGAAAAAGCAGCAGGCTACGATGACCCTCTACAAGAAAGCAGGGGTGAATCCTATGTCGGGCTGCGTTCCCATGCTGCTGCAATTCCCGATCCTGCTTGCCATGTTCCGTTTCTTTCCTGCTTCCATCGAATTGAGGCAGGAGGCATTCCTGTGGGCGCATGACCTTTCAAGTTACGATTCTGTGCTCGATCTGCCCTTTACCATCCCATTCTATGGTGACCATGTGAGCCTTTTCACCCTGCTGATGACCATTTCGACAATTATCTATACCAAGATAAATAACGATATGATGTCGACAGGAAATCAGATGCCCGGGATGAAAACCATGATGTATCTGATGCCGGTGATGTTCCTCGGCTTCTTTAACAGCTACTCGTCCGGTCTGAGTTATTATTACCTGCTGGCGAACCTGATGACCTTCGCGCAAATGTATCTTATCCGCCGTTTTGTGAACGAGGACAAACTTCATGCTCAGATTCAGGAGAACAAGAAAAAGCCCGTGAAGAAATCGAACTTCCAGAAGAAGCTTGAAGAGATGGCAAAGAACCAGGGCAAGAAGTAGGATTTCGGGTAGCAGATTTGGGGCATCATTATAAAATCAAGGTTCAGCAGGAATTTGAGCCTGTGTGTGGAATATTTTTGAATTTTCTTTTTCAGGTCATTCCGGAATATCGGCGAAGAGCCGATCAGACCGGACAGCGGGTTCGCCAAAAACAGTCCCGGAATTTTTAACGGAATGCAGTGGTTCTCATATTTCTTAATTTCTGAATCAGCTAAAGCGAATTCCGGTTTTAATCCCGGTTCCTTCGTGAATAGCTATCCTGCATTTTCCGCCTGTATCAGCCCCGGCAGTTTTCCGGCTCCGGTCCCTGTCCGGATTCCAATCCGCCTTCCGGTCTCAACCTGAACCTCATCATTAAACGTCCCCTCAGGCTTCGGTTTCCGGCTAACTCTGCGACACTTCGCGCTTGCTGCCGCAAGATTTTCTTATACAACCTTTCCGTGTCCGGGTTCCGGCTTCTGAAAGCGGGTCCTTGCTCCGAAGACTATATGATTTTCAACTTTACCAATGTTGGCCTTCAATAACTGATGACCGGAGTTTTTAAATAAACAAGGTTTGAAGAAATGCATAAACTGAATTAAAACGATTCATTCTGATCCCGGTTAAGGGGTTTATAGTAAAATAAGTTTACGTCAAACAGGTAATATTTCTTTGCCGGCTATGCTTAAACTTGACACTAAGGCCAAGAGCAGCTTGAAAATTTATGGATGATTGCCGAAACGGAAAGTCTATTCCCTTTGCTATCAGCTTTTTCAGAATAATTGTAAAAATGAGACTTCTGATTTTGTAAAAATGCCACAACAAGGTTTCGTAATAAAAATATTTTTGCACACAAACACCCAGGAGTGTAATCAATTATTCGTTTAAACAAAATCCAAAGAAATGAAAAGAAACCAACTTAAATGGTGGAGCATTGTTGCTTCCGCGGTACTAATGTTTACAGCCATCTCTTGTCATAAAGAAAGCGTTTCTTCGACAACGGGCGACAACCCGTTTGATATAACAAATGGAGGAGAAAGTCAGGTTCGTAATAAAATTGTAGTTATCAGCGATATACATCTGGGGAATGACCTTAACTATGCAGAATGTGTAGCACATCTCCCGAGATTGGTTGAATTTCTGACAGATATACGTGAATCAAAAACGGTCAGCGAACTGGTTATTGCCGGTGATTTGCTGGACGAATGGTATATTCCTTCGCGAACAGATACTTATGAAGGTAAAACACAGAAAGAGTTTATTCAGAAAATTGCAACTCAGAACAAAGGTGTTATTGATGTACTGAATGGTATAATTAAAGACGAAAACATAAAAGTAACCTACGTTCCCGGAAATCATGATCTGATAGTTCAAGAAGATAATGTTGAATTGATTTTACCCGGAATCAATCAGGCGCGGGATAACAACCGACCGGGGATCGGAACTTATTATCCAATTCCGCAAATTGCCATAGAACACAGCCACCGTTACGATTTTTTCTGTGCGCTGGATCCCTACAGCAACCAAAACATTGCCCCCGGCACAACTCTGCCTGCAGGGTATTTCTTTACGCGTATTGCCGTTAACTCTGTAACCAATTACCCGGAAGCCGGTGAAATTACACCTGTCCGTGATGTTACACTGAACTCCGCCGATGAAACACAGGTTAACAATTTTATCTATTACAATACGTGGAAATCTGTATTGACAAGCCTTATACCTGTTAAAGACAATTTTGATGACAAAATCATTGTTACCAATGTTGGCAATTTTACGGGCAGCTTTAGCATAAACGATGTGATCCCGTTCAATAAACCCGATGGTAGTATCGACATGAATTTATTCAGTGGAGCCTGCAGTCAGTCTGGCTGGGAAAAAAGACTTGCCTATAACAATGTGCCTGTGATTACATCAATAAAAGATGCAATTCCAGGGAGTCTTCATACCAACTTCCTCGATGAACAGTCAAATGTTCAGTATTTTCAGAATCAGAATTCGGAAGTCAGGATTGTTGTTTTTGGCCATACGCATGTGCCTATGTTGAAATCCTTTACCAATAGCAAAGGTGAGGCTTGTATTTATGCCAACTCAGGCACCTGGATCGACAAAAAGACAAAACAAGGAGAATCAGTAGATCAGGACAACGAAAATATGGACTTTATTGTGATTGCCCCACAAGCTGCGGATAACAGTATGATAAAAGTTGAACGTTTCCAATACAGGAAACAAGCGCATATTTCTTTGGAAAGCAGATCAATTAAACTGTAAAAATTTATAAACTGTCAATTTCAGAGAATGAAATTCGTCAGGCCTGTCGCCGGACTGTTATAAATTTCTGATAGCATGCATTTGTGAGAAGAAAGGACACAGAAGCAGCCGGATTTTAAAAATGGGACTTCAAAACTGTCTCATTATTTGAAAGGCTGGTATACGTTGATACTCCCTGATGTATACTTATGGAAATATCCTGCGAAAGAATATTTGAGACTGTTTCAAATCGAGGGGGGCATTAAAGATTGCCCCCCCCCTTTGATTAGTAGAGGCAGGCGTGAATGATTCATCAAATCACGTTTAGCAATACTTCGTTGAGAATTTTTAATGAATTGACTTACAGCGGATTATAAAAACTTATTGTTAATATCAAAGTATTCATAATCAAGCCATTGCTGCCTGTCCCGCCACTTTTGCGGGGTCTTTGTGCATTGCGTCCTTGCGCGATTCTTTAACTTAACGGACTATTGGTTTGAAAACGGAATTTGTATTTTTGCATAACTGAGTTCATGCAAAAACACTTCCACGTCCAACAGGCATATTGTTGCAACTAAGCGCTGACTATTTAAATATGCATAATCTCTATCTAGCCACTACCTTTGCAGGAGCACTCGTTTGTTTACTGGCGTCCTTACTGCTTTTTTCTCGTCGTAAAGAAGGAAAACGTTCACGTACGATTCTTGCATTCATTATTCTATTTTCCGTAGCCAATTACATACCCCGATTCATTGCACTCTCCAGCGGAGAAAAGCCCGAAGTGGTCGTTTCCGCGCCGATGCTGCTGTTGGCTATATTTATGCTTTCATCGTATATTATTTATCCGGTAGAAGTCATTTCACCAGGCTGGCTCAATTTTAAACGGCTTGTCAGGGTATATCTTCCGCTGCTGGGTTTATCGGGAATATATTTTCTTTCAGTGTGGGCCGGGGTTGAGTATTCTGTTCAGCACTCAATTCCGGGAATGCTCAAATTTGCCGGCCAATTCGAGGTCTTGTTCCGTTTGCTGCTTTTTGTGATTCTTTTTCTGCCGTCTTTCTTCATATTTTTCATCCCTGACGCCTGGAAATCCAATGATGTGAGCAATGCATGGATCAGGAAGTACTCGCTCATAATTTCGGTCAATATAATAGCCTATGTAATGGTATTGGTATTCAATAACTTAATTGTCCACACTCTTTACTACTATATCAGCGTTGGATGCAGCCTTATGATTGCATACATGGACCTTTTCTATTTCAGGACAGGAAAGGCAAAACCTGAAACAATCAGGGCAGAAGAACAGAGCTATTTCTATAAAGACCATAAAAGAATAACTGAGATTTCCTCTTTCGGTGATCAGACGGCAATAAGAACGAGAAACGAAATTCTGAATGAGCAACTGGGTAAGTATATGCAGGAAACCTGCGCCTGGCGGAATCCGGACTTATCCCTGAATACGCTGGCTGCAGCGCTGTACACCAACCGCACCACACTGGCTCAGGTAATCCAAGACAATGGAAATATCAGCTACACCTCATACATTAATCGTCTGCGCATTGATGATTTCATCCGCCAGATAGCGTCAAATCAGTCAACAAATTTTCAGGATGCGTTTTATTTTGCCGGTTTTCGTTCCCGGGCGACAGCTTTGCGCAACTTTCGTAAAATTACCGGAATGATCCCATCAGAATATTTCCAACTAAAAAGCGAATGTTTCGACCTTGCCGATTTTCAATCCAATGAATAATATCAGATTAAGGAAATACATTATTGCCCGGTAATAATCATTGTAAGGCGCCTTCAAGGAGGGGAGGCCGGGAGGCTATTCGTATCACGCCATCACTGTAACTTTTTCCAAACGAAAAAGGAGTTTCAAATCGATGTCCTGGTTGCGAATCTGTTTCATTGCCAGGAGTTTTCTGGCCCAGGTTCGTGCATGAATTTCATTCTTCTTTCTGGCCTTTTGCCTCAGCCTCAACAGTTTTCTGTTTTCAAGGCCTTCAGGAATAATTATCCGGACTCCAGTTTCTGATTTTAACAACAGCCCCTGCCTGATTATCACGCAATTAAAAATTGCATGGATGCTTAAATTGCTTAAAAAAAATAATACCTTTGCACCCCGGTTTGGCCGGCGCTTTTATGGCCTGGCTATGGGAGTGATCCTGTCCGTCTGAACCGCATAACTCACTTATTATTAACCCGGTATCGCAGGATGCCACAAAGAAGAAAAGAATGACAAACGACGAATTAAACGTCAACGGGGAGTTGGCCAATGCCGAAAACAAGCCTGAAGAGGTCAATGCAGAGGTGAATGAAACCCCGGTTGTAAATGAACCAGAAGCCATTGCTGCAGAGGCTCAGTCCGCTCAGGCAGAAGAACCAGAAGTTGTTGCAGAAGTTGCAACTGCTGTAGAAAATGATGATGACGAGCCTACCGTTGAAAAGCTGAAAGCTCCGCTGACACAGCAGGTTTCACTTGAAAATTTTGATTGGGATGCCATCGGAAAGAAGCATGAAAATTATACTTCCGATGAGCGTTCGAAACTTGAATCATTGTATGACAAAACCCTCAGTTCCATCGTTGAGCATGAAGTGATCGACGGAACTGTAGTTGCCATAAGCAGCCGCGAGGTTGTGGTGAACATCGGATTCAAGTCCGACGGTGTAATTCCTCAGTCGGAACTCCGTTATAACCCAAACCTGAAAATCGGCGACAAGATTGAGGTGTACGTTGAAAGCCAGGAAGATATGGGTGGTCAGTTGCTGCTTTCACACAAGAAGGCCCGCATCCTCCGTTCATGGGAGCGCGTAAACCAGGCGTTTGAGAAAGAAGAAATTATCAATGGCTATGTGAAGTGCCGCACCAAGGGCGGACTTATCGTGGATGTATTCGGTATCGAAGCCTTCCTTCCCGGTTCGCAGATTGATGTGAAACCCATCCGTGACTATGATATCTACGTTGATAAAGTAATGGAATTCAAGGTTGTAAAAATCAACCAGGAATACAAGAACGTGGTTGTTTCGCATAAAGCCCTTATTGAGGACGAGCTTGAGCAGCAGAAAGCCGACATCATCAGCAAACTTGAAAAAGGACAGATTCTTGAAGGTACGGTTAAAAATATCACCTCTTACGGTGTATTTGTTGACCTTGGCGGTGTTGACGGTCTTGTGCATATTACCGATCTTTCATGGGGACGTATCAATCATCCGGAAGAAATCGTTCAACTTGATGAGAAAATCAAAGTGGTTATCCTCGACTTTGATGAAAACAAAAAGCGTATCGCCCTCGGCCTCAAGCAGCTTACCCCGCATCCGTGGGATTCACTGGATGAAAATATCAAAGTTGGTGATAAAGTTAAAGGCCGCGTAGTGGTCATTGCCGATTATGGTGCATTTATCGAGATTGCCGCCGGTGTAGAAGGACTGATCCATGTCTCGGAAATGTCATGGTCGCAGCACCTGCGCACCGCTCAGGACTTCCTGAAGGTAGGTGATGAGGTGGAAGCCGTTATCCTTACCCTCGACCGCGAAGAGCGCAAAATGTCACTGGGTATTAAGCAACTGATCCCGGATCCCTGGACCAACATCAAGGAAAAATATCCCCTTAACTCCAAGCATGAAGCCACTGTCCGCAACTTCACCAATTTCGGTATTTTCGTCGAACTTGAAGAAGGCGTCGATGGCCTGATCCATATTTCTGACCTTTCATGGTCGAAGAAGATCAAGCATCCCGCTGAATTTACCAAGATCGGGGAGAAGATTGAGGTTATGGTACTTGACGTGGATGTTGAGAACCGCAGGCTGAGCCTGGGTCACAAACAGCTTGAGGAGAATCCCTGGGATGTTTTTGAGACCGTTTTCTCGGTAGGTTCGGTTCACAAAGGAACCATCACCAGCGCCAGCGACAAGGGAATGGTGGTAGCACTGCCTTATGGAGTAGAAGGTTTCGCGCCCCTGCGTCATCTTGTCAAAGAAGACAACTCCACGGCTAAGGTTGATGAATCCCTTGATTTTAAGGTAATTGAGTTCTCGAAAGACAACAAAAAGATTATCCTTTCACATTCGCGGATTTTCCAGGATGCAACCAGTGCTGAGCGCGTTAAGGAATCAGCCGCCAAGGAAAGTGCCGAAAACTCAACCAAGCGTGCCGTTAAGAAGTTGAAAGATAACCTTGAGAAGACTACCCTGGGCGATCTTGAAGCGTTGGCAAACCTCAAATCAGATATGGAGCAATCGGAAAAGAATGCCAAAAACAAGAAATCTGAATCCGGGCCTAATCAGGAATAATATCTGAATACCAATAAGAAGATCCCCGAAAGGGGATTTTTTTTTGCCCTATACATCATTATTGAAGGTAATATTGATGACTTTTACAGTTGTTTATGCATGCAATAACCGTTCATGATGAAGAAATTTGAAGTAACGATACTGGGGAGCAGTGCCGCCCTTCCTACCCGCTCGCGAAATTTGCCGGCCCAGGTGGTAAATTACCGCGACCGTCTGTTTCTGGTCGATTGCGGTGAAGGAACCCAGATGCACCTGAAAAGGAACAGGATCAGGATGGGTAAGATCATGCACATCTTCATCAGCCATCTGCATGGTGATCATTTTTACGGGTTGATCGGCCTTGTTTCAACTTACCATCTGCTGGGGAGGAAGGAAGCCCTGCACGTGTATGGTCCTGAACCGCTTGAACAAATCATCCGGGTACAGCTTGAGGCATCGGAAACTACGCTTTTTTACCCGCTTATCTTTCACACAACGCAGCATACTGCGCCGGAAGAAATCTTCAATGACGGAAGGATTTCTGTTACTAGCTTTCCCCTGCTCCACAGGGTGCCGACCACGGGATTTCTGTTTCGTGAAATTCCCCATCCCAGGAAACTTTTAAGGGATGTTGCCGACAGGTATGGTATTCCGGTGGGCGCTTTTGATGCCATCCGTGCCGGAAATGATTATGTGGATGAGGAAGGCAATTGTATTCCAAATGGTTTGCTGACGCAGGAGTCTGCTCCGGTCAGATCATACGCCTATTGCTCTGATACCGGTTTTTATGAACCATTGGCGGATATGGTCAGGGGTTGTGATTTGTTGTATCACGAAGCGACCTTTATGCAGGATATGCTTGCTTCGGCCCGGGAGAAACAACATGCAACGGCAGTTGATGCCGCCACCATCGCGAGGCTATCAGGCGCAAATCGATTGCTGCTTGGCCATTTTTCAGCGAGGTATGAGGACCTTCAGCCCTTGCTTGAAGAGGCAAAGGCAGTTTTCAGTCAAACAGAACTGGCTGAGGATAATGCTACTTATGAGGTCTGACTCCCATAAAGGATTCCCGAGAAAAGTCTGAGCAGGGTCTTTTTATCGTAGGGTTTGGGAAGGTAGTGAGAGCATCCGTTCGAAAGCAGTTTTTCACGGTCACCGTGCATGGTATAACCCGTAACTGCTATAATGGGCGTGTTTTTATTGGTTTCAAAATCTTTAACCTTGTGTGCAATTGATAATCCATCAGGCCCTGCACCAAGATTAATATCCATCAGGATGGCGTCATACTTTTTTCTCTTTATTTTTTCAATAGCCACATACCCGTTTTCAGCCATTTCCGTATTGCAGATTTCCCTGAGGTAGAGCGCGGCCAGGCGCCGGTTTACTTCGTTATCTTCAACTATCAGCACGTCAGGAATCGGACCGCGGCTAAGCCGGTGGGTGCGGATAATTTCAGCGGTTTCGGTGTCAAGGTCAGGTTCCTGGATATCGGGCAGGGTGAGCGGTAGTGCTACATAAAAATCAGAGCCTTTTTCCTGCACACTTTCAACCCATATTCTTGCATTCAGCAGGCGGGCAATTTTGGCGCAAAGCGACAGGCCCAGTCCGCTGCCTTCAAAAGTGCGTGAAAAGCCTTCGCTGACTTGCCGGAACTCCTCAAAAATCATTTTATGGTGCTCCGGAGCTATCCCGATGCCTGTGTCGCTGATCCGGATGATCACTTCGGTGCTGGTCTTGTCAAGGGTATAAGCGCTTACCGAGATCCCACCATCGATGGTAAACTTTAAAGCATTATCCAGCAGGTGGTGCAGCATCTGCCCAAGCAGTTTTTCATCGGCCATCACATGAAGACCGGGTGGCAGGGAAGTGCGCAGATACAGGCCTTTGTCGCTGGCAATGGAATGGGCAACCTTCAGCAGGGGATTGAAAAGCAGGCGGGTGTTTACCGGTTTCAGGTTCAGTGTGTGCTTGTCCGCTTCAACGGCCGAAAGGTCAATGATAGAATTAAGCGTTGACATCAGGCGGCTGGCCGATTTAAAGATGGTGGACGCCATTGATTTCATCCGGGCATCTTCAAGTTCTTCGGTAAGGATTTCGGAAAATCCAAGGATGCCGGTCATCGGTGTCCGAAGCTCATGGCTCATATTTGCCAGTAATGATGATTTCAGCCGGCTTGAATCTTCTGCAACGTTTTTCGCTTTGACCAGGGCTTCATCGCTTCGGATACGTTGTATAGAGAGGGCGATTTGCTCAGATACGAAAATAAGGATGTTTTTTTCAACTTCGCCGTATGTGATGTCGGTTGAATATGACTGTAACGAAAGGACTCCCAATACTTTTTCATGTGTTTTCAACGGGACGCCCAACCATGATTGCGGGATGCGGGATGATCCGGAAATAATCCGTTCGCTGATCATCAGTTCAATTGCAGGAGCAGAAACCAGCAGCGGTTCGCCGGTGCGCAGAACATAACCGATCAGTCCACCCAATGCTGTATCAGGATCTGGCATGCCTTCCTGATCGACACAATAGGGGAAATGAAGTTTGTCTTCTTCTCCGTTGGTCAGGGCTATCATCAGATTGGGGGAGGGCATATGGGAAGCGATAATCTGGTGAATGGCTTCCATCAAAGGCGTGAGATTATGCTGCGAATGGATCAGCTGCGATATCTGAAATGCCGAAGCCTTCAAACTTTCAGCTTTCATATAGGAACTGACATCCTGGATGGTACCTGACCATCGGCTCAATTCTCCATGACTGGTATATTCAAGCTGGGATTCGCAGTGCAGAAACCGGATTTTGCCCTGTTTATCGACAATCCGGTAATCATTGCTGTAAGTGCTAAGTTTCTTTTCCCTGACTGCATTGAGTAAATTCTGGTGTTTTTCAAGGTCAGCCGGATGAATCAGGCCAAAATGATTGAGTATTTCAGGGGTGGTTTTATCTCCCGTATCATCAATCCCCAGCAGTTGAAAGAAATTCCAGGTCCTGATTACAGGTGCCGGCCCATACATGACATCCCAGCTACCGATTTCCGAAAGATGTTGCACCTGTTGAAGCCGCATCTGGCTTTCGCGAAGGGCCGCCTGAGTTTCTTCAAGCACGGCAGATGACGCTGCAGTGTTGTCTGCTGAAAGGTTCTGGTCCTTAATCAGAGGGGTGAGTGAGACGATACGGTGAGCCTCATCCCCGATATTGATGGTCTTTTTCGCAATGGTACAGGCAATTTCCGAGTCAGAGGCTGTTTTCAGATGGCACGTGCCCTGCTCTGAACCATTGAGTGATCCATAGGATACAATGGAATGAGGGTTAATAAGTAAGGCAATGTTTCGTCCGGTGATCTTGTTTTCCGGATAACCGCTCAATGAAAGAAACGGGGAATTGGCTCTCAGGATTGTCCAGAATTTGTCAGTAATCAGCGCAGGCGAAGGATAATAATCTATCCAGTTAAACTGTTCGTTGAGTTTCAGTTCATCCCTGCTTACGTCTTCGTACTCAAACCAGTTGGATACCATTAAGTTATACTTAGATACCTGTTAAGATTCAACTTGCAGGGGGTAAAATTAATATTATTGGCGGAAATAAAAAGAAAAATGTTAAATGCCTGTTAAAATCTGACCTGATGGCTGAGTTGGTTCATCCGAAGGGAATTTTGTAATATCCTGAATTACAGCGGCTGCACAGAAACAGCCGAAAATGGCAGGCATATAGGAGATGGTGCCAACCGTCGATTTTTTATTGATTTCACCTTCGGAAAGCTCCACCGCGTTGCGTGATACCTCTTCAGGAGACCAGACGGCTTTGAATCCTTCCCAAATCCCGAGCTTGTGCAGGCGCTTACGCATGTAATAGGCCAGTTTGCAGTTGTTTGTAGCTGAAATATCAGAAATTCTTACCTGCATGGGATCGAACTTTCCGCCTGCACCCATCGAACTGACCAGCGGCATTCCAAGCCGCAGCGTATGGTATATCAGGTAAACCTTTGGCGAAAGGGTGTCGATCGCATCGATGACGTAATCATATCCTTGTTCGAGGATCTCGATCATCCGCTCGTCTTTAATGTACTCCTGAATGGTTGTCAGCCGGACTTCAGGATTGATGTCCGTAAGCCGCTGTGCCATAACCATTGTTTTTGGCATGTGATGGGTGCTGATAAGGGCAGGTAACTGCCGGTTCCGGTTTGTATGATGCACCCTGTCGCCATCCACAATGGTGATCCTTCCAATTCCGGCCCTTACCAATTGCTCAGCGGCATAGGCACCAACACCTCCCAGTCCGGCTACCAGTACATTGGAGGCATGCAGTTTGTTCAGCTTTTCTTCGCCAAGCAGCAGCCGGGTACGGGATTGCCAGTCAGATGGATTCATCGTTTCAATTTTTCGTGGCAAAGTTAAAAAAAGCAGGTTGTAGAAAACATGCCGGGAATACATCAGGGGTAACATAGCTGTGCGATCTGATACCGGGCCACCGGATAATGCAAATCCCGGAAACCACGCGAAATTTTGTGAACAGATCCGATGCTTTATAAAAATATTACTTAAGTTTGCTGGGAACATTATTCTCATTTCTATGAAATTTTTTGTGCGTTTGATGCTGCTCGCAATGGTGATTCCATTTTTTGCGAAGGCACAATCCCGGCCCGAATGGGAAAACGAAAACATCAATTATATCAACCGCGAAAAAGCACGAAACTCCTGGATGCCCTATGGTTCAGAAGAGCAGGCGGTAACTGAAAACCTGAGCCTTTCGCCTTATTATCTTAACCTGAACGGTACATGGAAATTCAACTGGGTGAAACATCCGGACCTCCGCCCGGTGACCTTTTTTCAACCGGGTTATGATGTTACCTGGTGGGACAATCTTGAGGTACCATCATGCTGGCAGATGAAGGGTTATGGAATTCCTGTCTATACCAATGTTACTTATCCGCATGCTGCGAAGCCACCGTATATTATGGAGCCTGTGCCTGCTGACTATACAAAGTATGAGTACCCGAATCCTGTAGGATCTTATGTGAGGGAATTTGTGCTTCCGGAAAACTTTATGGACAGGCGGACACTTTTACATTTTGCCGGGGTGGAAAGTGCCATGCATGTATGGGTAAACGGTATAAAAGTGGGTTACAGCGAAGACAGCCGCCTGCCTGCCGAGTTTGACATTACCAAATATGTAAAACCCGGCAAAAATACCCTGGCGGTAGAAGTATATCAATGGAGCGACGGGAGTTATCTCGAAGACCAGGATTTCTGGCGAATGAGTGGTATATACAGGGATGTTTACCTGCTTTCGGTTCCGGGTACATACCTCCGCGACTATTGGCTGAAAGCTGATTTTAACAGCGAGTTTTCGAAGGCGGACCTGACCCTGGAAGCCGGTTTCGCTGGTTTTTCGCTCAAAGAAAAGCTCAATCTTGAAGTTTATTTGTTCCCATACGGGCAAAAAAACGAAAAATTGCCGGATCCGGTTTTCAGCTTTGCAATAAATGGAGGGAAAACCTATAAAACGCCTTTGATTCATAAAGCATCAATCATCAATCCCAGGCTCTGGTCGGCGGAAGATCCCAATCTTTACCATGTACTGATCGTTACCAAAAATAAGGCTGGCAAGATTTTGATGGTACAAAGCTCCGGTTTTGGCTTCCGGAAGGTTGAGATAAAAGATCAGCAACTGTGGGTGAACGGAAAAAGTATTAAGATCAAGGGTGTTAACCGGCATGATATTGATCCCAATGATGGAAGGGCAGTGTCAAGGGCCTCAATGCTCAGGGATGTGGAATTGTTCAAACAATTTAATATCAACACCGTAAGAACAAGTCATTATCCGAACGATCCATATTTTTACAGTTTGTGCGACCGTTACGGAATATTTGTAATTGATGAAGCCAACGTAGAATCACATGGAATGGGTTACGGCGATCAATCGCTGGGCCACGTCAAGAGTTGGCAGGAAGCGCATGTGTCCCGAATTATGAATATGATGGAACGAGACAAAAACCATCCTTCGGTGATTATGTGGTCGCTTGGCAACGAGGCCGGGCCGGGGATAAATTTTGAAGCCGCTTCGGCTGCTTTGAAAAAACGTGATCCTTCACGTCCCATTCATTACGAAAGATACAACGAAGTAGCCGACGTGGTTTCAGTGATGTACCCCGATGTGGAATGGTTCGCAAATCAGGGGAAAAAAGACGACCCCAAACCCTTTTTTATGTGCGAATATGCACATGCCATGGGCAATGCCGTCGGCAACCTGAAAGAATACTGGGAGGCAATTTATGCCTATCCGCGTTTGATTGGCGGATGTATCTGGGATTGGGCAGATCAGGGATTATATAAAGAGGTTCCGGGTAAACCCGGAGAATATTTTCTGGCCTATGGCGGCGATTTCGGTGATCGCCCTACCGACTGGAATTTCTGCGCCAACGGACTTACCACCGCCGACAGAAAGATTACTCCGAAAATGGAAGAAGTGAAACGGATCTATCAGAATGCCTTGTTTGATGAATCTGATCTTCGAAATGGAGAAATCCTTGTTACAAACCGCAACTCTTTTATTAACCTGAACAAATACAAGGGTTTGTGGGAATTAAGTGAAGACGGTGTTGTAATTCAGTCAGGTGACTTTTTTGCCGACATAGAAGCGGGAGAAATCAAAAAGTTGAAAATTGATTACAAAAAGCCAGCGCTTAAGCCGGGGTGTGAATACTTCCTGAACGTTTACCTTCAATTGAAAACCGATGAATGGTGGGCCAAACGTGGTTATACAGTTGCAAGTGCCCAGTTTGAATTACCTTACGGGATGGTGAAACCGGCAAAGGAAGAACAGCAGCAACTTTTCCCGCTTACAGTTAATGAAGATAAAGATATTGTGCAGATTACAGGAAGAGAATTTAATGTGGTTTTCAGCCGGAAAGCCGGAACCATTATTCACTGGAGCCACAAGGGTACTATTTTACTTGATACGGATTTAAGTGCCATTCATGGGATTGAACCCGAAACCGGCTTGGTTTTCCAGGATACGGTAAGCAAGACGAGAATAACCGGACCGCGCACCAATGTATTCAGGGCGCCCGTGGACAACGACTACATTTTCGGGGGAGGCCCGGGGCCGGTATGGCAAAAAATGCAGCTTCACACCTTGTCGCACCGGATTAAATCTTTCCGTGTGGAAAAAGAAAGTGATTTTATTGTCAGGGTGTCAGTTGAGATTACATCAGCATCGCCGGGTGGTTTTACGGTTGATTCGCACTATGCCTATGTTGTGGCGGAATCGGGCAGCATTGAAGTTGATCTTACCATTACCCCTCAGGATGTGGATTGGATGCTTCCCAAACTTGGGCTGATTATGGAAATGCCTGCAGGATTTGGAAAAGTTACATGGCTGGGAGCCGGCCCTCACGAAAACTACCGCGACAGGAAGGCATCCGCAAAAATTGGCTTATACAGCAAAATGGTTCAGGATATGACCGAAGACTACATCCGTCCACAGGATATGGGCAACCGGAGCGATGTAAGATGGTTTGCCGTTACCGACCGAAAAGGCGCCGGAATTCAGTTTGTTGGTTCAGAATTGTTGAACTTCAGTGCTTTACATCACCTGCCGCTTGATCTGGAAAAGGCAAATCATCCCTACGAGTTGGTCCGGCAAAAAGAAACCATTCTGACCATAGATGCCGAACACCTTGGACTTGGAGGTGGCAGTTGCGGACCCGGTCCCATGAAGCAATACCAGTTGAATGCCGGGACGGTCAGACTCTCATTCACTATGCGCCCTGTTATGAATGGAGGCTCAGGTTTAAGTGAGGCAGGGAGAGTGTTGTGAGTGGAAGTTTGAAGAAAGGGGACTGGTTATAAGCGCTGCTTAACCTGTAGCACAGGTTGATCGACATGGGGCGCATACCGTATAACAGGATTCTTCCGGAAGAGAAGGCGTGAGAAAGTTTTGCCGACTTATATCCGGATGTAATCCGGATTCCATTAATCCGACTCTTTTTCCTCCTTTTCCAGACTTTTTAAAATATCGGCCACGATCAGCGCGGGGGCTTCGTTTTCATTTATAAGGCGTGTAAAAGCCTGGTGTAACCTTTTGGCAACTTTATAATGACGGTTTATTCGTTCGTAGATGAATCCCGGGTAGAGCAGGGTGACGAGGATATCTTTACGTATGGTGTATTCTACACATTGTTCTTCGGTGTCTACGGACACGCCTCCTTCTATCAGTATGTTGTTCAGATGCGTTGTCAGGATGAAGATTTCGGGGCTTAATTCTTCGGGGTAGCTGCGTATAAGCCTGACATTGCAATAGTATTGCCCGAAAACAAGTGAATAGCTGAAGGTTTCACTTTTGTATTCCGTAAGTTTCAGTGTTGCGGAAATGGTCTTTTCCTTTTCATATATTCCGGAAGGATAGTCCTGCCGGAGATGGAATTTCTTCATCTCTTTCCATAAGGCTTCTTCCTGTTTATCAGCATTCAGGGTCAAACGATAACACATTCGCAGATAATGCGCAAGTCTGTTCATGAGTTTTAGATTTGGCTTCTGCAAAGTTCGGGATAAAATCCAATGCATACATGTGCATATCCGGTGAAGTTATCACAGGGTGTTTTAAATTACTTTCAGCAAGGACTTCCGTTTTTCCGGACAAACTATCAGTTCATGTGATTTATAACTTCACAAACCCCGCACAAACCTCATTATCAATCCTCAGGAAATAGTAACCCGGCCTCAGATTCCGGATGGAGATAACCGGACAGTATGTTGAAAGACTGCCGGTTTTACAGACGAAGCCGGATGTATCAAGTATGGTGTAGCGGTTCCCCTTGAGAGGTTTTGAGCTGGTTATGCGGATTTCTGTCGTGGCCGGATTTGGATACAGGTATAATGCTTCATTCCGTGCAGCTGCTTGCTGAGCATTCAGGATTAAAACGCTGATTGTCTGCATCGCTGTATCCTGCCGGCTGCATGATTGAGCATACAGCAGCACATCGTAAAACCCCGAAGCTGTGTAGGTATGCACCGGGTTTTTGTCTGCGGAACAGGAGCCATCGCCAAAATCCCAGAAAAATTGATCAGAAAAAGCGGAGTGATTGGCAAACGTAACTTCTCCGTTTCCGGTTTGTGTGTAAGTGAACCCGGCCGCCGGATCCATGGTTCCGATGTGCCAGGTGGCAAGACTGTCGTAAATTATCGCCCGTGCAGCGGCTCGTATAAGGGCGGCGTCCGTGGCCGGAATTCCGGGATTGAAACTCACTGTGGTCGGGTCTTTCCGGAAAATAGCAGTATAAAAGCTGCATGCAGCAGTATAGGTGCCCGCCAGGGAGGGGTGACTTCCATCATGTGAGTAGAGTTCCAGCTGGGGGTGGTTCTGTCGCAGATACCGCCAAACGGCTCCGACAGGAGATAAAATGGCCTGGTTGTCGGAGGCCATCATTCGGTACCTCAGATTCAGCAGGCTGTCCATGCCCTCGTAAGTACACACTGGCGGCCAGACCGGACAATTTTCCGCATCTCCGTTCTTTCTTCCCCAGGTCATGTAAAACACCGTCTCCGCGCATTCGTTGTAAGTGTTGATGATACTGTCGAGTTTTCGGGCATAGGGAAATACCATTTGCTGGACCTGCGGCAGCGGAAATGACGGCAACTGGCTTTGTTCCTGTAGTACCACGTAATCCCATCCGCCCGCGGCAATTTTCCCTAATGATAAAGTGTTGGTCGAATGCCCCTGCAAAGTGTATCCGCCGGGTGTGTTGCTGTCGAACCACAGGGAGTCGCCGGCCGACACGGCAACATCAGCCATCATTTGCGGCAGATTGTTGACCGCGGTGTAACTGTTTCCGAGAAATAAGACTTTTTTTGTAAGGCTTTGTCCAAAAACTGCAAGGCCGGAAACCAGTAAAATCAATAAAAGTCTGAATTTCATATATTTTGTCTTTATTAATTCATTGCAGGCCAGTCTGTCCGTATCCATTTATAAACACTTTCAGAAGGAAATTCTGCCGGATAATTGCAAATCATTTTTATGCCAGCAATTATGAAAATCCGGCAAAGTCCCTTAACAAATGTAATCAGGCTGAATCAGTAATTACTTAACAGGGCAAACTTACTTAAATATTTCAAAAAGATTACAGGTGTCCGGCGAAACTTCTTAAGAATAATGCAAAACTTTATTAGTTGCTGATATGCTTTGTAAAGGGAAAGGCTTAATTCAGATGTGCTGAACCGGCGGTCGCTAACCGATAATAGTCATTGATTATCTGTAAACCGGCTGGTTCCCGGAAGATTTGAATCATTTGTCAAAAGGCAGGTGTTTATTTATGGAACAGCAACCTTACCGTACCCGGAGAACATATTACTCTCAAAAGAAAGGAGATAGATGCCCGTCCGGCAATTTGAAGGAAGCCGCAGACGGGCCTCTTTGTTCTGATTCGAATACGTTGGTTGCGAAAAAACTGTCTGCCCGCTGATATTGCGCAGGCTGGCCTGGAATGTCATATTTTGCGGTAATCCATGAATCAGCAGCAAGCGGGAATCTGACGGATCGGAAGAAATGGTAATTTCTTCCGAAGGGATTTGCTCATTGATACCTGTCACAATACCGAGATGGTATTTTGATACAGCAACATCGGCGTGATTGTTTTGGGTATCGGCATAACCAGCCAGCAGCACTTTGTTGGGAGATGGTAATACCATGCTGTTGGCCATATCGTTCATATAGCCCCCTGAACTGATTTCATGGGTTGAATAACCCTGGCCAAGGCCGAATTCTGGATCAGGATTGCCATTGTCGAGCGCCCGGAGCAGGAAGGTGTTAAAATCATGGCCGTCGTATGAGAAACCGGCCGCCAGTATTTTGCCGTCAGCCTGAATACCTAAAGCCATGAAAGCATTGTTTTCTTCTATCGGATATACGCGCATGCCATATTCCCCGAAACTGTTATCAGGATACCCATTGTGCAGGAAGCGCAGCAACATGCCATCGGTTCCGGCAATGCCCAGAAAACGGCTTGCAACTACAATCCGGTTTTGTTGATCTATTGCGAGTGCAGTAGAAGCGCTGATTATCATGTCCATGATATTCAGTCCGTCAATCACCGATTTGCCTTCAACACCAAAGGTGGGGTCGGGAGATCCGTCGGTATTAAACCGCATCAATGCAATGGCGTCATAAGCATCATTAAAAGCAGTTGAGCTGATAAGATATTTATTGTTGTGCAGTGCAATGCCACGGGGAATATCGTAAGAGTTGTTATTTAAATCGGCCATTGTGTAACCATTGGTTCCAAACCCGGTGTCCGTGGAGCCATTAGAGAGAAACCGCATGATGAAAAGGTCATCCCGTTCATTGGGGCCGCTGATGGGGCCAGTAATGACAAATTTGTTGTTTGTTAATTTAAGTATTGAAGCCGCATATTCATGTTTTCCGAGATTAACCATCAGTGTTCCGCCATATCCAAAAGTCGGGTCGGGTTGGCCGGCAGCGGTAAATTTTGCCAGGCCGATATTCTGGTTACCACCGTCAAAGCAGGCTCCTGCCACAAGTATCCTTCCATCTGCAAGTATTTCCATATCGCAGCAAAGGCTGGTTTCACCTCCAAATCCGAATGAAATCCTTCCCTGGTTGCCAAAGGTGAGATCAGGTTCTCCTTCTGGTGTAAGCTTAAGCAACAGACAGTCATTGCTTTCGTTGGCATAACCGTTTGTCCCGCATACAATCAGTCCCCCGTCGGGAGCAATTTCTATTACATCGCCTACATTGCGTCTCGAATTAAAATCTGTGAAGGATTTTCCCCAATCCCCGAATGAAAAATCGAGTGAACCGGGAATCTGTGCCGGGCAATAAGTGATTGCAATGGCAACGACAATCAGGAGGGAAGTTCGTTTCATTTTTTTTATATGGATGATAACTGTTTAAGTCAAATTTAAGAAAGATTCTTTATAAGTTGTTGATTAATACTCCGAATTTCTTAGCAAGTGTTTCTTTGCTGAGAGCTCAAATGTAAAAAGATCAGCAACCCGGGCACATGAACTGCCATTTTTGATGACAGTAAGACATCGTACATGGTTTTATACCTTAAGTAATCCTGCTCTTAGTACATGACAAAAATTACAACAATCAGACAATCAATGCAATATGTTAATAA
>VSSQ01000078.1_pt1 | contig 143899 bp, 143 predicted proteins | sample 4763081 | NCBI WGS metagenome assembly VSSQ01 (sample SAMN12137344, study PRJNA551015) | bioreactor metagenome | isolation source: SDC9 anaerobic chlorinated ethene degrading culture | place: USA: Knoxville, Tennesee | collected 2015-01-01 | reverse complement strand
AGAGGCAAATCTCTCTGACGAGAAAGGCAGAACTATCTAGTGCTTTTCAGGGTTTATTTGGTGGAGCCAAGGGGAGTCGAACCCCTGACCTCTTGAATGCCATTCAAGCGCTCTCCCAACTGAGCTATGGCCCCACCGTGAGGTCCGCAGTGCGCTGGTTCAGCGCCTTGCGTGGGGCGTCGTATACGGGGGGGCGCGGATGGGCGCAAGAGGAATTTCGCGTCTCTTCGCAAAATCTTCCACGCCCCTCTGCGCCGCCCCGGAACGGGTTCAGACACTCACCCCGAAGATCCGGCCGACGCCTGCGGTGATTGCCATCGCCGCCGCGCCCCAGAACAGGACGCGCAGCGTCGCGGGCAGCATCGGCGCGCCGCCGGCGCGGGCTCCGAGCGCGCCGAGCAGGGCAAGGCAGATGAGCGTCGCGCCCACCACTACCGGAATCACCTGGCCCGCGGGCGCCAGAACCGCCGCGATCAGCGGCATCGCCGCGGCGACCGAGAAGGTCAGGCCCGAGGCGAGCGCCGCCTGCAGCGGGTTCGCGGCATGGACCTCGGACAGGCCCAGCTCCTCGCGCACATGGGCGCCGAGCGCGTCCTTCTCGGTCAGCTCGCGCGCCACCAGCGCGGCGGTGGCCTGGCTCAGCCCGCGGCTCTCGAAGATCGAGGCGAGCTCGCGCTCCTCTTCCTCGGGGGTGTCGCGCAGCGCCGCGGTCTCGCGCGCGATATCGGCGCGTTCGATGTCGGATTGCGAGCTGACCGAGACATATTCGCCCGCCGCCATCGACATCGCGCCCGCGGCAAGGCCCGCGCCGCCGGCGATCAGCACCGCCGTGGGCGAGGGATCGGCCGCGGCCACGCCGACGATCAGCGAGGCGACGGAGACGATGCCGTCATTCGCGCCAAGCACGGCGGCGCGCAGCCAGCCGGAGCGGTTGATGAAATGCAGCTCCTCGTGAGCCGACTGGTAGGGAAGGGGGGACATGGGGGCCTCGCGATGTCGCTGGGTTGAAAAGGAAAGACGAGTCAGCCGGGCTGGGAGGGCGGCAGGGTGACACTCACCGAAAAGCCGCGTTCGCGGCCCGGAAGGGGGGAGGCGAGCGCGAGCCGGCCGCCGGCACGGGTGACGATCGCGCGCACGATGGCAAGGCCGAGCCCGCTGCCCTTGCCGGCGCCGGGGGCGCGCTCGAAGCGCGTGCCGAGCCGGGCGAGGGTCTCGGCCGATACCGGAGTGCAGTCGTTTTCCACCGAGAGCGTCGCGTCGGGGGCGAGCCGGACCGAGACCGGCGCACCGGGCGTGCCGTGGCGCAGCGCGTTCTCGACGAGGTTGCGCACCAGAATGCCGAAGATGTCGGGATCGAGGTCGGAGAGCACCGGCGCCGCGGGCAGATCGAGCGTCACCGGGGCCGCGCCGGCGAGCCGCGCGGTGTCCTCGGCCATCAGCCGGGCGACAAGACGCAGGTCGCGCGGCGTGCCGGTGCGCAGCTTGCCGCCCTCGGCGCGGGCAAGCTGCATCAGCCCCTCGGACAGCCGCGTCAGCCGCTTCAGCCCGGCCTCGATCTCGGCGGCGCGGGCGGTGGTGGCGGGATCGGTGCTTTCGGCGCGCAGCCGCTGCACCTGGGCGATGGCGCCGGCAAGCGGCGTGCGCAGCTCATGGGCGGCATTGGCGGTGAAGCTGCGCTCGGCCTGGAAGGCGGCATCGAGCTTGGCAAGCAGCGCGTTCAGGGTTTCCGCGAGCGGTTGCACCTCGGCCGGCAGGTCGCGCGTCTCCACCGCCGACAGGTCGGCCGCGCCGCGCCGCGCCAGCCGCAGCCGGAACCTGCGCAGCGGCGCAAAGCCAAGCCGCAGCACCAGCGCGATCGCGCCAAGCGACAGCGGCACCATCAGTGCCAGCGGCGCGAGCAGCCCCATCTGCACCTTGCCGGCGAGCCGCGCCCGATGTGCGACCGGCTCACCCACCGAGATCGTCACGCTGCCGCGCAGCGCCTCGTCCGAATAGATCCGCAGTTGCGGCGTGTCGGAAAAACCGGGCCCGGCATAGGGCGGGAAAGCGGCGGGGTCTGCCACGTGCGATTGCAGCAAGACCGCGCCCGAAGCATCGCGCACGACATAGGTGAACTGCTCTTCATGGGCGCGGATCACCGGCACTGTCTGCGTGCCCGTCGCCCCCTCGCGGCCGAGGATCTCGGTCACGGCAAGCGGCAGCACGCGCTGTGCCGTCTCCTCGAGCATCGAATCGAAGACTTCGTTCATCTCGCGGCGCAGAAGCTGCGCGGTGGCGAGTGCCCCCGCGGCCCAGAGCGCCGTGACCACCGCGCCCACGGCAAGGCCAAGGCGCAGCTGCAGCGAGCGCGGCGCCCTCATCCCCGGCCCAGCCGATAGCCGAGGCCGCGCTCGGTCTCGATCACGCCCGCGCCCAGTTTCTTGCGCAGCCGGCTGACATGGACCTCGACGGTGTTGCTCTCGACCTCGTCGTCGAAGGAGTAAAGCCGCTCTTCCAGTGCGGGTTTCGACAGCAGCTGGCCGGGGCGGGCGAGGAAGGCCTCGAAGAGCGCCCATTCCCGCGCGGTGAGCGACACCGGCTTGCCGTCGCGGCGCACCGTGCGCGCCGCAAGGTCGATCTCGAGCGGGCCGAGGGTGATGATCGGGTTTGGGTTGCCGGCATAGCGGCGCGCGACCGAACCGATGCGCGCCGAAAGCTCGGCGAGGTCGAAGGGCTTCACCAGATAGTCGTCAGCGCCGGCATTCAGCCCGTCGATCCGGTCGGACACCTGGTCGAGCGCGGTCAGGATTATGACCGGCGTTGCATCGCCGCGCCCGCGCAGCGCGCGCAGGAAGCCAAGGCCCAGCCCGTCGGGCAGCATCAGGTCGAGCAGGATCAGGTCGTAGACCGCCACCGCCATCGCGTCGCGCGCCGCATCGAGCCGCGTCACCCAGTCGACGGGATGGCCGTCGGCCGCGATCTGGTCGCGCACCGCGGCGCCCAGCACCTCGTCGTCTTCGATCAGCAGAATGCGCATGGGCTCCTCCGGCGGTGTGGCCAGCTTATTCCGTGCGAAGCTGACGGCAAGCTGAACCGCAACCGGGGGGCGGTTCAGGCTCGGGTCAGATTCGCGCGGCAAAGAAGGGGCAACCGAACCCGGAGGAGCCGATGCCGTCATTCTCTCGCCCGCTGTCCCGTCTGGCGCTGCCTGCGCTCTTGCTTCTCGCCGCGCCGGGAGCGGTCTTTGCCGGCGACCACCATTGCCGCGTGCCGATGGCCGACTGGCAGCCGCGCGCCGCGGTGCAGGCACTGGCCGAGGCGCAGGGGCTGACGGTGCGGCGCATCAAGATCGACGACGGCTGCTACGAGCTCGATGCGCGCGATGCCGAGGGCCGGGCGGTCGAGCTGAAACTCGATCCGGCGACGCTCGAGGTGCTGAAGGGCGAGATCGAGGAAGACGATGATCGCCACGAACACGGCCACGGCGACTGACACCGATTTCCGGACCGGGGTTCCGGTCCGGTTCCCGGGAATCGTCCCCCCGGGAGAGGGCGCGCCGGGCTTGTCCCTTGTTCGACCGGCGCGCCCGACCTGACAGCCCGCTGAAGCGGAAAGTCCCGTCGCTTCAGCCCGCGCTCAGCTTCGGGCGCGATCCCCTCGAACAGACACCATCCATGAAGGAACTCCGATGAAATCCGTTCTTGCCCTTCTTGCCCTGACCACCGCGATCACCACCACCGTCGTCGGTGCGCTCTCCGCTGCCCCCGTGCCCGAAGTGACGCCGGCCGCCCCCGCCGCGGCCGCGCCGCTTGGGCCGCTGGTGCGCTCGGCCGTGGTCGTCTCCGACGCCACCGCGCCGGCTCCGGCCGCCACGCCGGCGCGTTCCGAGGCGCCGGCGCCGGTGCGCCTTGCCGAACATGATGACGATGACGAGCACGAGGGCTGGTTCTCCGGCCGCCGTGGTCATGATGACGACGACGACGACGACGACGATGATGATGAAGGCCAGGGCCGCGGCCGTGGCCCGGCACCGGCTGGCACGGCGACGCCGCCCGCGAACGGGCTGTTCGCCCCGGGCGCGAAGCCCGCGGTGCAGACGAACTGATCCGAGGAGAGAGAGAATGAAACACCTGCTCACCGCGCTTGCCCTGACCACCGCGCTGACCGCCGTGCCGGCGCTCGCCCAGGCCAAGCCCGTCACCTTCACCACACAGATGCGCAATTACGGCGGCGATGGCGCCTATCTCGCCTTCTACGTCACCGATGCCCAGGGCGCCTATGTCGGCAGCCTGTGGATGGCGGGCGGCAAGGCCAAGTATTATCGCCACCTCACCGGCTGGCAGGCCGCGACCGGCGGCGACACCGCGCAGGTCGACGGCATCACCGGCGCCTCGGTGGGCGCCGGCCGCTCGCTGAAGATCACGCTCGACCTTCAGGATGCGCTCTTCGATGCGGGCTATGTGCTCCACGTCGATGCCGCGGTCGAGGACATGCGCGAAAGCCCGAACGAGGTGGTGCTGCCGCTGACCTCGGACATCGTCGGCAAGCCGGCGCAGGGGCGCAGCTACATCGACACGCTGACCGTCAGCTTCTGATCCGGAGGGCCCGCCCGTGCTGCGCTCGATCCACCGCTGGCCCGGCCTGATTGCCGCGCTGCTCGTCCTTGTCCTCGCCCTCAGCGGCGCGGCGCTTTCGGTCTTTCCCGCGCTCGAGCGGGCGGGGGCGCCGCAGGCGCCGGCGGGGCTGAGCGTCGCCGATCTGGCGGCACAGGTCGAGGCGGCCCATCCGGGCCTCGAGCAGATCCGCCGCGCGCCCTCGGGCCGGATCACCGCCTGGTGGTTCGATGCCGGCACGCCCGGCAGCGCGGTGATCGACCCGGTGACGGGGGCGGATGCGGTCAGCGCCGACCCCTCGCCGGTCGAGCTGTGGCTCACCAACCTGCACCGCTCGCTGTTCCTTGGCGACACCGGGCGGCTGGTGATGGCGGCGGGTGCCGCGGCGATGGCAGTGCTGACGCTGTCGGGCGCGGCGCTGGTGGCGCGGCGCATGGGCGGCTGGCGGCGCTGGTTCGGCCGCACCCGCGGCCCCTGGCCCGGGCGCGTGCATGTCGAACTGGCCCGCTTTGCCGTGGGCGGGTTGCTGCTGTCCTCGCTCACCGCGCTGTGGATGACCGCCTCGACCTTCTCGCTTCTGCCTGTCGAGGCGGTCGATCCGGCCCCTGCGGTGGCGACGGCGGGGCTGCCCCGGCTTCCCCTCGCGCAGATTCCGCTGCTGGCCGAAACCCCGGTCGCCGATCTGCGCGACCTCTCCTTCCCCTCGTCGCAGGACCCGACCGACGTCTTCACCCTGACTGCCGCGGGCGGCACCGCGCTGATCGACCCGGGCACCGGCGCCGTGCTGTCCTCGGCCCTGCCGAGCGCCTGGGAACGCGCGAGCGAAATCGTCGAGATGCTGCACACCGGCCGCGGCGCGGCAACGCTCGGCCTGATCCTTGGCCTGATGGCACTGAGCGTGCCGGCACTCGCCGTCACCGGGGCGGTGCAATGGCTGCGCACCCGCCGCTCGGGTATGCGGCTGCCGGGCAACGTCGCCTCGGGCAGCGCCGAGACCATCCTTCTCGTCGCCTCGGAAGGCGGCACCACCTGGGGCTTTGCCCGCACCCTGCGCGATGCGCTGGCGCAGGCGGGGCACAGCGTGCATGCCGCGCCGCTCAGCGCCTTTGACCCGGCGCGCTACGGCAAGGCGAAGCGCTTCCTCATCCTCGCCGCGACCTATGGCGAGGGCGAGGCGCCCGCCGCCGCCCGCGGTGTTCTGGCCCGCATCCGCGCGCTGAAGACGCCGCCCGCCGCGCCGCTTGCCGTGCTCGGCTTCGGCGACCGCAGCTTCCCCGAGTTCTGCGCCTATGCGCAGGACCTGACCGAGGCCGCCCGTGCCATCGGCTGGGTCGAGCTGATGCCGCCTGGCACCGTCAACCGCCAGTCGCCGCAGGATTTCGCCCGCTGGGGCCGCGATCTGGGCGACGTGCTGGGGCAGCCGCTTGATCTCGCGCACCTGCCGCAGGTGCCGCAGGGCGAGGCGCTGCGCCTGATCTCGCGCCGCGACTATGGTGCCGAGGTTCAGGCCCCGGCCGCGATCCTGCGCTTCGCTCTGCCGAAGCTTGGTCTGTGGCAGCGGCTGACCGGACAGGGCTTTGCCCGCTTCGAGGCGGGCGATCTGCTTGGCGTATTGCCCGAGGGCTCGGATCTGCCGCGCTTCTATTCGCTGGCCTCCGGCGCGCGCGACGGCTTCGTCGAGATCTGCGTGCGCCGGCAGCCGGGCGGGCTTTGCTCGGGCCAGCTCACCGCGCTTGCGCCCGGGGCGACGATCACCGCATTCCTGCGCCGCAACCCGGCCTTCCACCCGGCGCGGGGGCGCAAGCCGCTGATCCTGGTGGGCGCGGGGGCGGGCATCGCGCCGCTTGCGGGCTTTGTCCGCGCGAACCGCCGCCACCGTCCGGTGCATCTGTGGTTCGGCGCCCGCACCCCCGAGAGCGATTTCCTCTACGAGGAAGACCTGACCGCCTGGCGCGCCGATGGCCGCCTGTCGGGGCTGAGCGCCGCCTTCTCCCGCGCGGGCCGGCGCGAGCATGTGCAGGACCGCATCGGTGCCGAGGCGGCGCAGGTCGGTGCGCTTCTGGCCGCGGGCGCGCAGGTGCTGGTTTGTGGCGGACGCGAGATGGCCGCGGGGGTGCGCGACGCGCTTGCCGCGATCCTGGAAGGGCAGGGCCAGAGCCTTGCGCTGCTGAAGGAAGAGGGACGCTATGCCGAAGACATCTTCTGATCTGACCCGCCGCGCGCTGAACGGCCCGACCATGGGCACGCGCTGGTCGGTGGTGCTGTACGCGCCCGAGGGCGAAGACCTCGCGCCCCTCACCGCCGCGCTGCAACAGGCGGTGGACGAGGTTGACGCGCAGATGTCGACCTGGCGCGCCGAGAGCGACCTGATGCGGCTCAACGCGGCGCCGCTTGATGTCGCGGTGCCGCTGCCGGCGCGGCTGATGACGGTGCTGGCCGAGGCGCTGGAAATCGGCCGGCTGTCGGGCGGCGCTTTCGAGATCGCCATGGGCGATGCGGTCGCGGCCTGGGGCTTTGGCCCGGCGCCGGCCGATCCGGCCGCGATCCGCGCCGCGATGACCCGCCCGCGGCGGCCGAGCTTCGAGGGGCTGGAGCTTGACCGCGCCGCCGGCACCGCCTGCAAGCGCGCCGAGATGGTGCTCGATCTCAGCGGCATCGCCAAGGGCTATGGCGTCGACGCGCTGGTCGAGGTGCTGGGCGCCCATGGCATCACCCGCGCGCTGGCCGCGATCGACGGCGAGTTGCGCGGCATCGGCACTCAGCCCGACGGCCGGGGCTGGGCGGTGGCGGTCGAACGCCCCGACCCCGCGCTCCGCGCCGTGCATTCGGTGTTCGAGCTGCACGACATCGCCATCGCCACCTCGGGCGACTATCGCCACCGGGTCGAGGTCGGCGGCCGCCAGCTGTCCCACACCATGGACCCGCGCCGCGGCGCGCCGGTGCTGAACGGCCCCGCCTCGGTCACCGTTCTGGCCGGGACCTGCATGCGCGCCGATGCCGTCGCCAGCGCCCTGATGGTGCTTGGCGAGGCCGCGGGGCGGGCGCTTGCCGGCCGCCTCGGCGTCGAGGTGCTGTTCCTGACCGAGGCTGACCGCACCCCCGCCTGAGCTCAGATCTGCGGCGTGTTGAAGGCCTGACGGAAGTAGGTGTAGAGCACCTGCGTCGCTGGCGTCATCTCGGCGCCGCGCCGCCAGGCGAGCCCGACATCCATCGAGGGCGCCACCGGGTCCGTCTCCACCGTCACGATCCGCCGCCCCTCGAGCGACCAGGGGCGATAGACCATGTCGGAGAGCACCGTCACCCCCTGGCCGTTCGCCACCATCGAGCGCACCGCCTCGATCGAGGAGGTACGCATCTTCACCCGCGGCGGGGTCGAGCCGAAGGTCCAGTATTTCATCGTGGTGTTCGCCGCCTCGTCCACCGTCAGCATGATGTAATCCTCTTCCGCGATATCGCCGAACTGCACCTTGCGGCGGTCGGCAAGGCGGTGGCCCTGCGGCACCCACAGCCGCCGCGTCGAGCGCAACAGCGTGTCGGTCTCGAGCTCTGGGTTCGAGATGTTCGAGGTCAGCACGATCGCGATGTCGAAGCGGTTCGCAAGCAAGCCCTCCTCGACACTTTCGCGGTTCAGCTCATGCACCTGGATGTCGAGGTTCGGGTGCATCCGCGCGATGCGGTCGAGGTGATAGGGCAGGAAATAGCCGATCACCGTATAGGTGGTGGCGACGAGGATCCGCCCGGTGGTGCCGCTCGCCCGCTCGCGGATGTTCACCGCCTCGTCGATCTTGGTCAGGATCTCGTAGCTCAGCGCCAGCAGCTCGCGCCCCGACTGCGTCATCTCCATCCCGTGCGCGGTGCGGGTGAAGAGTTCGGTGCCGATCTGGGCCTCGAGTTCGCGGATCGCTGTGGTCACCGCCGATTGCGAGATCGACAGCGCGTTCGCGGCGCGGCTGACCTGGCCGGTCTCGGCGGTGGCGACGAAATACTTGATCTGCCGGAAGTTCATGCTGGCTCGTTCTGATTTTCAAATGTCGGCCATCACATCTTCCGAAGATCCGCGTTAACGAATTGCTCAAATGCCAAGCAATCCAAGGAATACTGGAAGTTTGCGGCGGGTTGCAAAACGCATTGTTATCGGAAATTCAGAAAACATGAAGACATATCTTTGAATTTTACATGACGCGAATCTTCGGGGAACCTGTTCATGCAAATGTTACGTGGACCAGGAAATGCCGAAGATCGTCGACCTCAACTGTGACCTTGGAGAAGGCTTCGGCCACTGGACGATGGGCGCGCCCGACGAGGAGCTGATGGAAGTCATCTCTTCGGCGAATGTGGCGACGGGCTTCCATGCCGGCGACCCGACGCTGATGAACCGGGTGGTGAAACTGTGCCAGCAGCACTCGGTGGGGCTTGGCGCGCACCCGGGTTATCGCGACCTCGTGGGCTTCGGCCGGCGCTACATCCGCGCCTCGTCCGAGGAACTGGTGAATGACATCCTTTACCAGATCGGCGCGCTGCGCGAGTTCGGCCGGCGCTATGGCATCGCGCTGCAGCATGTGAAGCCGCATGGCGCGCTTTACATGGAGGCCGCGGCGAACGAGGACCTGTCGCGCCATCTGGTCGAGACGCTGCAGCGCACCGCGCCCGAACTGGCCCTGTTCTGCATGGACATTTCGCACACTTATGAGGTGGCGCAGCGCCTGGGCCAGCCGGTGGTGCGCGAGTTCTACGCCGACCGCGACTATGACGCGAGCGGCTCGATCGTGTTCCAGCGCCGCGTCGCGCCCCCCGATCCCGCCAAACTCGCCGAGAAATGCCTGCGCGCCTGCCTCGACAACACCGTCGAGACGGTGGACGGCAAGGAGATCCGGGTCGAGTTCGAGTCGATCTGCTTCCATTCCGACACCCCCGGCGCGGTCGAGATCGGCCGCGCGATCAAGACCACGCTGCAAGAAAACGGCATCACCATCGCCCCGGCGGCGCTGGTGCTCAAACAAGACTGATCTGACAGGAGAGAGCCATGACCGATATCCTTTCGCCCCTTCCCGGCACCTTCTACCACAAGCCCTCGCCGGACGCGGCGCCGTTCAAGGCGGCGGGCGAGGCGGTCGCGGCCGAGGACACCATCGGCCTGATCGAGGTGATGAAGACCTTCATCGAGGTGAAGGCCGAGGCGGCGGGCACCTTCGCGGGCTATATCGCGGCCGATGCGGCGCCGGTCAGCGCGGGCGAAACCCTGGCGAAGCTGGACTGATCCGATGGCGATCCGCAAACTCTTCATCGCGAACCGGGGCGAGATCGCCGTGCGCATCATCCGCGCCGCGAAATCGCTGGGCATCGAGACGGTGCAGGCCCATTCCGAGGCCGACGCCGGGATGCTGGCCGTGCAGCTGGCCGATGGCGCGGTCTGCGTCGGCCCCGCGCAGGCAGCGAAATCCTATCTGAACATCGCGGCGGTGGTCGCCGCCGCCAAGGATGCGGGCTGTGACGCCGTGCACCCGGGCTATGGCTTCCTCGCCGAGAACGCCGAGTTCGCCCGCGCCGTCGAGGCGGCGGGGATGGTCTTCGTCGGTCCGACCCCCGGGACGATCGAGCGCATGGGCGACAAGGTCGCGGCGAAGATCGCGGCGAAGGCCGCCGGCGTGCCGACGGTGCCGGGCTCGGTTGGGCGGATCGAGGCGGCCGAGGCCGTCGCGATCGCCGAGGGCATCGGCTATCCGGTGATGATCAAGGCCGCGGCCGGCGGCGGCGGGCGCGGCATCCGCATCGCCACCTCGGCCGAGGAACTCGCCCGTCTCGCCCCGCAGGCGCGCGCCGAGGCGGAAGCCGCCTTTGGCGACGGCGGGCTCTACCTCGAGAAGGTGATCCTCAACCCGCGCCACATCGAGGTGCAGATCCTCGGCGACGGCACCGGTGCGGCCGTGCACTGCTACGAGCGCGAATGCTCGCTGCAGCGCCGCCGGCAGAAGGTCTGGGAAGAGGCGCCGGCCTTCGGTCTGCCCGAGGCCACCCGCAAGGCGCTGTGCGACAGTGCCGTGGCGCTGGCGCAGGCGGTGAACTACCGTGGCGCGGGCACCATCGAATATCTCTATGACGGCGCGGCGGACCGGTTCTACTTCATCGAGATGAACACCCGCATCCAGGTGGAACATCCGGTGACCGAGATGGTGACGGGGCTCGACCTCGTGGCGCTGATGCTGCGCATCGCGGGCGGCGAGCCGCTGCCGGTGACGCAGGAGCAGATCACCTGCACCGGCCACGCGGTCGAGGTGCGGCTGAACGCCGAGGATCCGTTCCTGCAGTTCCTGCCGTTCCCGGGCAAGGTGACGGCGCTGACCATCCCGGCGGGCGAGGGCGTTCGCTTCGATCACTTCCTCTACGAGGGCTATCAGATCCCGCCCTTCTACGATTCGCTTCTGGGCAAGCTGATCGTCCGGGCCGGGGACCGCGCGGCGGCGATCGAGCTGATGGCCGAGACCCTCACCGGCATCGAGATCGGCGGGCTGAAGACGACGATCCCGCTGCACCTGGCGCTGGCCGCCGATGCGGGCGTGCGCGCGGGCGACTTCCACACCCAATGGCTGGAACCCTGGCTTGCCGCCGGGAACCTGACCGCCCCCACCGCAGCATAGGAGAGAGACCGTGAAGACAAGGTATTCCTTCGGCGGCGACGAGCACGTCTATGTCGAGATCGACGAGGAGATGTCGCTCGAGGCCTTCTTCATCGCGCTCTCGCTGCGCAATGCGGTGGCCGAGGCCGAGATCCCCGGCGTGACCGAGATCTGCCCGGCGAATGCTTCCTTTGAAGTGCGCTTCGACCCCGACGTGATCGCCCCCGAGGAGATCATGGCGCGGATCAAGGAGCTCGAGCACAAGGCCGAGGTCTCGGACAAGCGGCTCGACACCCGGATCATCGAGATCCCGGTCTATTTCCAGGACCCCTGGACGCACGAGACGCTGATGCGCTTCCGCGAGCGGCATCAGGACCCGGCCGGCTCGGATCTCGATTATGCGGCGCGGATCAACGGTTATGACAGCGTCGAGGCCTTCCTCGAGGCCTTCCACTCGCAGCCCTGGTTCGTGTCGATGGTCGGCTTCGTCGCCGGGCTGCCGTTTCTCTATCAGCTCGTCGAGCGCGAAAAGCAGATCCAGGTGCCGAAATACCTGCGCCCGCGCACCGACACGCCGAAGCTCTCGGTCGGCATCGGCGGCTGCTTCGGCTGCATCTATTCGGTGCGCGGCGCGGGCGGCTATCAGCTCTTCGGCATCACCCCGATGCCGATCTACGACCCGACGCAGACGGTGTCCTACCTGAAGGACTTCATGGTCTTCTTCCGTCCGGGCGACATCGTGAAATGGAAGCCCGTCGACCGCGCCGAATACGAGCGGATCGAGGCCGCGGTGGCCGCCGGCACCTACACGCCGCGCATCGCCCCCGTCACCTTCGATCTCGACGCCTTCAACGCCGACATCGCCGGCACCAACGCGAACCTGATGGAGGCCCTCAATGGCATTTAAGGTCGTCAAACCCGGGCTCTCGACGACGGTGCAGGACCTTGGCCGTCCGGGCTATTTCCACCTCGGCATTCCCGAGGGCGGCGCAATGGACCGCTTTGCGCTGCGCGTGGCGAACATGCTGGTCGGCAATGACGAGGGCGCGGCCGGGCTCGAGGCGGTGTTCATGGGGCCGGAGCTGACCTTCGACGCCGACACGCTGGTGGCCGTCACCGGCGCCGAGATGCCGATCTTCGTCGATGGCGAACCGCGCGAGGGCTGGAGCGCCTTCGTGGTGAAGGCCGGTCAGACCCTGCGCTTCGGCTTCCTCAAGGCCGGCGCGCGGATCTACATCGCCTTCGGCGGCGGCATCGCGACGCCGCTCGCGCTTGGCAGCCGCTCGACCTATCCGATCGGGGCGCTTGGCGGCATCGACGGCCGCGCCATCGCCGCGGGCGACGTGGTGCCGGTGGGCGAGGCCACGACGATGACCGCGCGCAGCCTTGATCGCAGCCTGCTCGCCCCGGTCTCGGCGCCGGTCTCGCTGCGGGTGCTGACCGGGCTTTACTGGCACCGGCTGACGCCGGCCTGTCAGGCGCGCTTCTTCGCCGACGAATGGGTCGTGGCGCCTGAGGCCGACCGCATGGGCTATCGCTTCCGCGGCGGTGCGCCGATGGAATTCGTCGACCGCGAACAGCCCTTCGGTGCGGGCTCGGACCCGTCGAACATCGTCGACGGCTGCTATTCCTACGGCTCGATCCAGGTGCCGGGCGGGCAGGAGCCGATCGTGCTGCACCGCGACGCGGTCTCGGGCGGCGGCTATTTCACCCTTGGCGCGGTGATCTCGGCCGACATGGACCTGATCGGTCAGCTGCAGCCCAACACCAAGGTGCGCTTCACCGAGGTGACGATGGAAGAGGCGCTCGCGGCCCGCGCCGCCCGCCGCGACCGTCTTGCAAAGCTGCGTGCCGCGCTGGCCTGAGGGCCCGCGGCGCGCCGCCACCACCACGACCACCACTCACCCACACCACCCGAAGAAACGCGGATCAACCGCGCCCGATCCCCCAAAAACAGAGAGGTCTCTGAACGATGAAACATGCCCGTCTTGTGCTTGCGCTGCTTGGCGCGACGACCCTTGCGGTGCCGGCCTTCGCCGGTGACTGGTTCCCCTATCCGGCCGAGGAGGTGACCCCCGCCTTCTCGACCGACGGCACCGCCGCGCCGATCAGCTACGAGGCGCTGCCGAAGGCCGACAAGCCCTGGAACATCTGCGTTGCCTTCCCGCACATGAAGGACGCCTATTGGCTCGGCGTCGACTATGGCGTCACCGAAGAGGCGAAGCGCCAGGGCGTGAAGCTGAACGTGGTCGAGGCCGGCGGCTATACCGAGCTCGCCAAGCAGATCAGCCAGATCGAGGATTGCGTCGCCGGCGGCGCGCAGGCGGTGATCATCGGTGCGATCTCCTATGACGGGCTGAACTCGGTGGTGAAGGAAGTCGCCGCCAAGGGCGTGCCGGTGATCGACGTGGTGAACGGCATGTCCTCGCCCGACATCTCGGCGAAGTCGCTGGTCTCGTTCTGGACCATGGGCCACGAGACCGGCAAGTATCTGGCCGAGAAGCACCCGGCGGGCAGCCCCGAGGTCACCGTGGGCTGGTTCCCGGGCCCGGCCGGCGCCGGCTGGGTCGAGGCGGCGAACACCGGCTTCATGGAAGCGGTCAAGGGCTCGGCGGTGAAGGTGCTGGAACCCCGCTATGGCGACACCGGCAAGGAGGCGCAGCTGAAGCTGGTCGAGGACGTGCTGCAGGCGACCCCCGAGGTGAACTACATCGCCGGCACCGCGGTCACCGCCGAGGCGGCGCAGGGCCTGCTGCGCGAGCGCGGGCTCACCGACAAGGTCGGGCTGCTGGCCTTCTACCTGACGCCGGGCGTCTATTCGGGCATCCAGCGCGGCTTCATCGAGGCGGCGCCGGCGGATTCGATGGTCATCCAGGGCCGCATCGCGGTCGACCAGGCGGTGCGCATCCTCGAGGGCAAGCCCTACGTCAAGCACGTCGGCCCGAAGATCTTCGTCATCACCAAGGACAACCTGGCGAAGACCCCGCGCGAGGCGGTGCTGCCGCCCGAGGGCTTCCAGCCCGTGTTCTCGGTCAACTGATCTCCCCCGGCGTCCCGGCCCGTGCCGGGGCGCCTTTCCAACCGGAGCGTTGCCGATGACCTCTCCCCTTCTCGAGACCCGGGGCCTGACCAAGGCCTATCCCGGCGTTCTCGCCCTCAACGCGGTCGATTTCACCCTGCTGCCCGGCGAGGTGCACGTGCTCTTCGGCGAGAACGGCGCGGGCAAGTCGACGATGATCTCCCTGCTCGCCGGTGCGAACACGCCGACCGAGGGCGAGATCCGCGTGCGCGGCGTGCCGGTGCGCTTTGCCTCGGTCGCCGATGCGCAGGCGCAGGGCATCTACACCGTGTTTCAGGAATTCTCGCTGATCCCGACGATGACCGTGGCGCAGAACATGTTCCTGGGCCACGAACCGGGCCCCGGCCCCTTCCTGGCGCCCGGCGAGATGCGCCGCCGCGCCGCCGCCACGCTGGCCGAGCTGGGCTTCGCGATCGACCCGGGCGCCACCGTCGCGCGGCTGTCGCGCGCACAGCAGCAGATGGTCGAGATCGCCAAGGCGATGCAGGGCGCGCTGTCGGTGCTGATCCTCGACGAACCCACCGCCTCGCTGACCGATCGCGAGGTCGACCAGCTTTTCGACGTGGTGAAACGGCTGAAGGCCGAGGGCGTGGGCATCGTCTACATCTCGCACCGCGTGCACGAGTTCGAACGCATCGCCGAGCGCGTCACCGTGCTGCGTGACGGCGCCAAGATCGGCACCGCGCCGATGGCCGAGATGAGCGAGGAGGCGCTGGTCGACATGATGGCCGGTCGCGAGATCCGCGACATCTACCCCGAGATCGCCGGCACGCCCGGCGCGGTGGTGCTCGAGGTCGAGGGGCTCACCGCCCCGGGCGTCTTCGATGCCTCCTTCACCCTGCGCCGCGGCGAGGTGCTGGGCGTGGCGGGGCTCGTCGGCTCCGGCAAGTCGCGCCTCTTCCGTGCGGTGATGGGGCTTGCGCCGACGCTTGCGGGCAAGGTGCGCTTCAAGGGGCAGGACATCACCCGTGCCCCCACCCGGCGGGTGGTGAAGGCGGGCGCGTGGTATCTGTCGCCAGACCGCAAGCACGAGGGGCTGATCCTTGCGGAAACTCCCTTCGGCAACCTGCGCATGGACCTGATGCTGGACGGCGGCCCGGTGCTGCGCCTTGCCGCCCTGCGTCGCCGCGCCGCGCAGATCTTCGGCCATGTCGAGCTGCCCGACGCCTATCGCCCCCGCACCGTCGGCAAGCTGTCGGGCGGGAACCAGCAGAAGGTGCTGTTCGGCAAGGCCTTCGGCCATGACGCCGATCTGTATATCTTCGACGAGCCCACCGTCGGCGTCGACATGGGCACCCGCGCCGCGCTCTACCGGCTGATTGCGGAACTCGCCGAGGCCGGCAAGGCGGTGGTGGTGATCTCCTCCGACCTGCCCGAGGTGATGAACCTCGCGCATCGCGCGCTCGTTCTGGCGAACGGCCGCATCACCGCCCGGCTCGAGCGTGAAGAGCTGAGCGAGGACGCGATTTTGCGCCATTTCTTCGACGGTGCCGAGCCCGGCGCCGCAACCGTTGCCCCCGAACTGCAAGGAGACCTCGCATGACGCAGGCCCATCCCGCGCGCGGACTGCTGGCCCTGCCGCTGCGCATCTTCGTCAAACTCGGCGTGCTGCCGTTCTTTCTGATCGCGGCGATGGTGATCTTCGCCGTGCTGTCGCCGAACTTCCTGACCCCGCAGAACCTGATGAACGTGGCGCGGCAGTCGGTCTATCTGGTGCTCGTCTCACTCGGGCAGATGCTGGTGCTGATCTCGGGCGGCTTCGATCTGTCGGTGGGCACGGTGATCGCGCTCTCCTCGGTGGTCTCGGCGCTGGTGATGACGGCGCTGGCGCCGGTCTTCCCCGATGCGGTCTGGCTGGTGATCGCGCTTGGCGCACTTGCGGGCTTTGCCGTGGCGCTGGTCGTCGGCGCGATCAACGGCATCGGTGTCGCCCTTTTCGACGTCTCGCCCTTCATCATGACGCTCGGCGTGTCCTCGGTCGGCACCGGCTTTGCGCTGTTCCTGACCGGCGGTGTGCCGGTCTCGGGCCTGCCCTTCGCCTTTGGTGACACCTTCGGCTTCGGTCAGGTGCTGGGGCTGCCGGTGCCGGTGGCGATCGCACTGGTGGCGATTGCCGCGATGTGGCTCTTCATGGCGCGCACCCGGGCGGGCGCCCGCGTTTATGCGGTCGGCGGCAACATCAAGGCGGCGCATCTGTCGGCGATCAACACCCGCGGCGTGCTGATCCTCGTCTATGGCCTGTGCGCGCTGATCGCGGCGCTGACCGGCCTGCTGCTCACCGCCCGGGTCGAAAGCGGCGAGGCGAACCTCGGCGGCACCATCGCGATGGAATCGATCGCCGCCTGCGTCATCGCCGGTGTGTCGCTGCGCGGGGGCATCGGCCGGGTGGAGAACGTCGTCCTTGGCGCCTTCTTCATCATCCTGATGCAGAACGGCATGAACCTCGCGCAGATCAGCTCCTACATGCAGATGGTGCTGATCGGGCTTTTGCTGATCCTCGCGGTGATCTTCGACCAGCTGCGCTACCGGCTGATCGTGAAGGGCTGAGCCCGCCCCCCTCTTCCCCCGACTGCCCCGGTCGCCTCTGCGCCCGGGGTTTTTTCATGCCCGGCGGGGGAGGGGGGCGAAAGCAAAAGGGCGCGGGATGCCCGCGCCCTGCCTCCGCTCCCGAAGGGGAGGGATCAGTTCTCTTCGTCGCTGCCGCCGACATCGGCGATATCGTCGAGCGAGACGTTGTCGTCCTCGTCGTCCTCGAGCAGGTCGTCGTCGAGATCGACGTCGCTCGCGTCCTCGTCCAGATCCTCGTCGGCCAGATCGTCGACCACGAGATCATGTTCGCGCGGCGAGGCCTTGTCGGCGACCAGCACGCGGCCGCGGCCGCTCGAGGTCAGGCTCTCGATCGAGAAGCTGTTTCCGCAGACCGGGCAGGTCATCGGATCTTTTTGCAGGTCGTAAAAGCGGCTCGCGCAATGCGGGCAGAGGCGCTTGACGCCCCATTCCTCTTTCGGCATGGAAGTCTCCTGGCAAGCTCTTTCGCACAGAGTCGCAGCCAACTGCCATACATGCGGGGGGGTGTCAAAGCCTTTTCGCGCTTTCTGCCCCGCGGCGGCGCTCGCTTGCCGCGAACCGCCCCGAAGCCCCGGAAGACCGATGGATTCAAGCCGTTTCACCCTGCCTGACCTGCCCGGCGTTGCCGTCACGCTGCGCCGCTCGGCCCGGGCGCGGCGGTTCAGCCTGCGGGTGTCGCGACTCGATGGGCAGGTGGTGCTGACGCTGCCCGTGCGTGCGCCGCTTGCCGAGGCGATGGCCTTCGCGCAGGGCCATGGCGAGTGGCTGCGCCGCACCCTTGCCGCGATGCCCGCGCTGCGCCGCCCCGGTTTCGGCGCCACCCTGCCGGTGGAGGGCGAGGAGCGGCGGATCGAGGCCGGGGCGGTGCGCGCGCCGCGGCTCGAACCCGGGCGGCTGATCGTGCCGCCGGGCGAGGATCGGCTGGCGACGCGGCTCGAGACCTTCCTGCGCCATTGCGCGCGGCTGCGCCTGCAGGCCGCGACCGAGCGCCACGCCGCGGTGCTGGGCCGACCCTTCCGCCGCATCACCCTGCGCGACACCCGCTCGCGCTGGGGCTCCTGCGCGGCCGACGGCTCGCTCTCCTATTCCTGGCGGCTGATCATGGCGCCGCCGGCGGTGCTCGACTATGTCGCGGCACATGAGGTGGCGCATCTCGCGCAGATGAACCACTCGCCCGCCTTCTGGGCCGAGGTGGCGCGGCTGATGCCCGACTACGCCCCGCACCGCGCCTGGCTGAAGCGCGAGGGCGGCGCGTTGCAGGCGATCCGCTTCCGCGACTGACGGCACGGCATTGACGCGGGGCGGATTCGTGATCACATACGCCCCATGACCACGATCACCACCCGTCCGATCGAGACCGCCGCGCATGACCGGATCTACCGCACGCTGCGGCTGCAGATCATGCATGGCGAACTGGCCCCCGGCCAGGCGCTGACCCTGCGCGGGCTGGCCAAACAGTTCGACGTCTCGATGACCCCGGTGCGCGAGGCGCTGCGCCGGCTGATTGCAGAAGGGGCGCTGATGCTCTCCTCCTCGGGCCGGGTGACGACGCCGGAGCTTTCGAACGAGCGCATCGAGGAGCTTGCCGCGCTGCGCGCGCTGATCGAGCCGGAACTTGCCTCCCGCGCCCTGCCGCGCGCCCACCTCGCGCTGATCGACCGGCTCGGCGCGATCAACACCGCGAATGCCGAGGCGGTCGCCAAGCACGATGCCGTCGCCTACATCCGCACCAATCTCGAGTTCCACCGCACCCTCTATCTGCGCGCGCAGGCACCGGCGATGCTGGCGGTGATCGAGACCGTCTGGCTGCAGCTCGGCCCCACCATGCGCGCGCTTTACGGCCGGATCCAGCGCAACGAGCCGCCGCGCCACCACCGGTTGATCCTCGCCGCACTGCGGGCGGGCGACGAGCCCGGGCTGCGCCTTGCGGTGCGCACCGACGTGACCCAGGGGCTGCGCCACCTCGCGCAGTGAGCCGTGGGCAGGGCAGGGGGATTGACCTTTCCGCGCCCCGGGGCATGCTGGCCCGAAACGGAGGTGCCGATGAGCGAGACCCTGACCGACGACGAGCGAAAAGTGCTCGAGATGACGGTGCTGATGACGCCGGACATGGCGAATTTCTCCGGCAAGGTGCATGGCGGGGCGCTGTTGAACTGGCTCGACCGGGTCGCCTTCTCGCTCGCCTCGCGCTATTCGGGGCGCTATGCGGTGACGCTGAGCGTCGATCAGGTGACCTTCAAGGAACCGATCCATGTGGGCGAGCTGGTCCTCTTCCGTGCCGCGGTGAACCATACCGGGCGCAGTTCGATGGAGATCGGCATCCGGGTCGAGGCCGAGAACATCACCCGCGGCACGCGGCGGCACACCAACAGCTGCTATTTCACCATGGTCGCGGTCGATGATGAGGGCCGGCCCGCCGAGGTGCCGCGGCTGGTGCCCGCGACCGAGGTCGAGACGCAGCGCTGGAAGGCCGCCGAGATCCGCAAGGCGCTGCGGCGCGAGTTCGCGGCGAAGATGGCGGCAACCTCGGAGGCGGGCTGAGCCGCGGCGGCGGGCCGCGCCGGCCCGGCTCTGGGCCTGCCGTGCCGAGCTGGCGGAACCTTGCGGCTGATCTCGCCTGCGCAAACGAAGAAAGGCGGCCCGAAGGCCGCCTTTCCGGTGGTCGTGGCAGGCCGGGGCCTCAGGCGTGGATTGCGCCGTCGCCGCAGGCCAGCGCCGCCTCGCGCACCGCTTCCGAGAAGGTCGGGTGGGCGTGGCAGGTCAGCGCGATATCCTGCGCCGAGGCACCGAATTCCATCGCGACGCAGATCTCGTGGATCAGCTCGCCCGCCGACGGCCCGATGATGTGGCAGCCGAGGATGCGGTCGGTGCCGGCATCGACGATCAGCTTCACGAAGCCTTCCGACTGGAACACCGCCTTTGCCCGGCCGTTGCCCATGAAGGAGAACTTGCCGACCTTGTAGGCGCGGCCTTCCTGCTTCAGCACCTCTTCGGTCTTGCCGACCGAAGCGACCTCGGGGGTGGTGTAGATCACGCCGGGGATCACGTCATAGTTCACGTGGCCATGCTTGCCGGCGATCACCTCGGCCACCGCCATGCCCTCGTCCTCGGCCTTGTGGGCGAGCATCGGGCCGACGATCGCGTCGCCGATCGCGTAGATGCCCTTCACATTGGTCGCCCAATGCGCGTCGGTCTTCACCTGGCCGCGCGGCAGCATCTCGACGCCGAGCGCCTCGAGGCCGAGACCCGCGGTATAGGGCTTGCGGCCGGTTGCGACGAGCACCACCTCGGCCTCGATCGCGGCTGCGCTCTCGTCCTTGCGCAGCTTGTAGGTGACGGTGTTCTTGCCCTTGCCCTTCTCGACACCCTGCACCGCGGCGCCGAGGACGAACTTCAGCCCCTGCTTGGTCAGAATCTTCTGGAAGGACTTGGCGACCTCGCCGTCCATGCCGGGGGTGATCGCGTCGAGATATTCGACGACCGTCACCTCGGTGCCGAGGCGGGCATAGACCGAGCCCATCTCGAGGCCGATGACGCCGGCGCCGATGACCACCATCGACTTCGGGATCTTCGGCAGCGAGAGCGCGCCGGTCGAGGTGACGACGGTGTCCTCGTCGATCTCGATGCCCGGGAGCGAGGCCGGTTCCGAGCCCGTGGCGATCACGATCGCCTTGGCCGAGTGCACCTCGTCGCCCACCTTCACCTGACCCGCGGCGGGGATCGAGCCCCAGCCCTGCAGGTAGGTTACCTTGTTCTTCTTGAACAGGAACTCGATGCCCTTGGTGTTGCCGTCGATGACGTCCTGCTTGTAGGACTGCATCTTCGCCCAGTCGACCTTCACCTTGGCGCCCATGAGGCCCATCTTCTCGAAGTTCTCGTGCACCTCGTGCAGGTGGTGCGTGGCGTTCAGCAGCGCCTTCGAGGGGATGCAGCCGACGTTCAGGCAGGTGCCGCCAAGAGCGCCACGGCCCTCGACACAGGCGGTCTTGAGGCCCATCTGGGCACAGCGGATCGCGCAGACATAGCCACCCGGGCCGCCGCCGATCACGATCACATCAAATTCTGCCATTGGAGTTTCCTTTGACTACGGCGGGGGGCGCTGCCCCCCGTGCCCCCGGGAGTATTTCCGCCAAGAAAAAGGGGCGTCAGGGTTTCAGGATAACAAAGGGAGAGAGTTTCATCCCCTTGTGGATTTCGGTGTGGTACGAGACCGGAACATTCGCATGGGCACAGATTTCCTTCAGCGGATGGCCCTTGAGAGCATCTGCGAATTCAATGCCGAACAGGTGTACCGATGTCACGGTCAAGCCCCGGCCGGCATTCGTATAGCGATCCTTGAGAATCTGAGCGAGCTGATCGGTTGTCATTGCCACACTCCGTGCGAAGAAGGGGCGGCGCGTGCGCCGCCCCGGTGTCGGATCACAGATCCAGCAGCAGGCGGCGCGGGTCTTCCAGCGCTTCCTTGACGCGGACGAGGAAGGTCACGGCGCCCTTGCCGTCGACGATGCGGTGATCGTAGCTCAGCGCCAGATACATCATCGGGCGGATCACGATCTGGCCGTTCACCACGACCGGGCGATCCTGGATCTTGTGCATGCCGAGGATGCCCGACTGCGGCGGGTTCAGGATCGGCGAGGACATCAGCGAGCCGTAGACGCCGCCGTTCGAGATGGTGAAGGTGCCGCCCTGCATTTCCGCCATGGTCAGCTTGCCGTCACGGGCGCGCTTGCCCTTCTCGGAGATCGCCTTCTCGATGTCGGCAAACGACATCTGGTCGGCGTCGCGGATCACCGGAACGACGAGGCCCGTGGGCGTGCCGGCAGCGACGCCCATGTGGACGTAGTGCTTGTAGACGACATCGCCGCCGTCGATCTCGGCGTTGACTTCCGGCACTTCCTTCAGCGCGTGGCAGCAGGCCTTGGTGAAGAAGGACATGAAGCCCATGCGGACGCCGTGCTTCTTCTCGAACGCGTCCTTGTACTCGTTGCGCAGCGCCATGATCGCGGACATGTCGACCTCGTTATAGGTCGTCAGCATCGCGGCGGTGTTCTGCGCATCCTTCAGGCGGCGGGCGATGGTGGCGCGCAGGCGCGTCATCTTCACCCGTTCCTCGCGGGCGGCGTCGTCCGACGAGACCGGGGCGCGCGGCGCCGAGGCCGGGGCGGGCGCGATCGAGACGGCCGGAGCGGCGGCAGCCTTGGCGGCAGCGGCGGCGACGTCTTCCTTCATGATCCGGCCGTCGCGGCCGGTGCCGGTGACCTGCGAGGGGGTGAGGCCGGCTTCGGCCATCGCCTTCTTCGCGGCGGGCGCATCCTCGACGTCCTTGCCGGCGGGCGCGGCGGCCGCGGCGGGGGCAGCAGCCGGGGCCGCGGCGGCGGGAGCGGCGACCGCACCGGCGGCGCCTTCGGCCACGACGGCGAGCTTCGCCGAGGCGGCGACGGTCGCGCCCTCGGGGGCGACGATCTCGGTCAGCACGCCGGCGACGGGCGAGGGAACCTCGACCGAGACCTTGTCGGTTTCAAGCTCGCACAGCATCTCGTCCTGCGCGACCGTGTCGCCCACTTTCTTGAACCAGGTGGAAACCGTGGCTTCCGACACGCTCTCGCCCAGGGCGGGCACCATCACGTCCGTCATCTTGACCTCTTTGGACTGTTGCGCGGCCGGCTGAGGGGCTGCCGCGCCTTCGGATTTGGGTTGCGGGGCGGGCGCCGCGGCGCCCGCTTCGTTGATCGTGGCGAGAAGGGCATTCACGCCCACCGTCTCGCCCTCGGCGGCGACGATCTCGGCCAGCACACCCGCGGCGGGGGCCGGAACCTCGACGGTCACCTTGTCGGTCTCGAGCTCGCACAGCATCTCGTCGGCGGTGACCGCGTCACCCGGCTTCTTGAACCAGGTGGCGACGGTGGCTTCCGAGACGCTTTCGCCAAGCGTGGGGACACGGACCTCGATTGCCATGGCTCAGCCCTCCAGCGCGTCGTTGACGAGCGCGTCCTGCTCGGCCTTGTGGCTTTTCGCCAGGCCGGTGGCCGGCGAGGCCGAGGCATTGCGGCCGGCATAGCGCGGACGCGAGTGCTTGGCGTCGATCTTCGACAGCACCCACTCGATGTTCGGCTCGACGAAGGTCCAGGCGCCCTGGTTCTTCGGCTCTTCCTGGCACCAGATCACCTCGGCGTCCTTGAAGCGCGAGAGCTCGGTCACCATCGAATGCGCCGGGAACGGGTAGAACTGTTCGAGACGCAGGATGTAGACATCCTCGAGGCCGCGCTTGTCGCGTTCGGCCAGCAGGTCGTAATAGACCTTGCCCGAGCAGATCACCACGCGCTTGATCTTGTCGTCGGCGGCAACGCGGAACTCCGAGTTGCCCTGCTGGCGCGGATCGGCGTCGTCCCACATCACCCGACGGAAGAACGAGCCGGTGGTGAATTCCTCGGCCTTCGAGGTGCACAGCGGGTGACGCAGAAGCGACTTCGGCGTCATCAGGATCAGCGGCTTGCGGAAGTTGCGGTGGATCTGCCGGCGCAGGATGTGGAAATAGTTCGCCGGGGTCGAGCAGTTCGCCACGATCCAGTTGTCTTCCGCCGAAAGCTGCAGGAAGCGTTCGAGACGGGCCGAGCTGTGCTCGGGGCCCTGGCCCTCGAAGCCGTGCGGCAGCAGGCAGACGAGGCCCGACATGCGCAGCCACTTGCGTTCGCCCGAGTTGATGAACTGGTCGAACATGATCTGCGCGCCGTTGGCGAAGTCGCCGAACTGGGCTTCCCACAGGGTAAGCGCGTTCGGTTCAGCCAGCGAATAGCCATACTCGAAGCCGAGCACCGCATATTCCGACAGCATCGAGTCGATGACCTCGTAACGCGCCTGACCCGCCTTGATGTGGTTGAGCGGGTAGTAGCGTTCTTCGGTGGTCTGGTCGACGAAGGCGGAATGCCGCTGCGAGAAGGTGCCGCGGGTGCAGTCCTGGCCGGACAGGCGCACCGCGAACCCCTCGGTGAGCAGCGAGCCGAAGGCCAGCGCCTCGGCGGTCGCCCAGTCGAAGCCGGCGCCGGTCTCGAACATCTTCTTCTTCGACTCGAGCAGGCGCGCCACGGTCTTGTGGATGTCGAAGCTGTCGGGATGCGAGGTCAGCGCCTTGCCAAGCTCGGCCAGCTGTTCGGGCGAGATCGGGGTGACGCCGGCGTCATAGTCCTGCGTCTGCCGGTCGAGGTGCTTCCAGCGCCCGTCGAGCCAGTCGGCCTTGTTCGGCTTGAACGCCTTGCCGATCTCGAATTCCTCGTTCAGCTTCGCCTGGAAGGCGGCCTTCATGTCCTCGATCTCGCCTTCCGGGATCAGCCCGTCGGCAACGAGACGCTCGGTATAGAGCTGCAGCGTGGTCTTGTGGCCCTTGATGCTCTTGTACATCTGCGGGTTGGTGAACATCGGCTCGTCGCCTTCGTTGTGACCGAAGCGGCGATAGCAGAAGATGTCGATGACCACGTCCTTGTGGAACTTCTGGCGGAACTCGGTCGCCACCTTGGCAGCGTGCACCACTGCTTCCGGATCGTCGCCGTTCACATGGAAGATCGGGGCTTCCACCATCAGCGCGATGTCGGTCGGGTAGGGCGAGGAGCGCGAGAAATGCGGCGCGGTGGTGAAGCCGATCTGGTTGTTCACCACGATGTGGATGGTGCCGCCGGTGCGGTGGCCGCGGATGCCCGAGAGCTGGAAGCATTCCGCCACCACGCCCTGACCGGCGAAGGCCGCGTCACCATGCAGCAGCACCGCCAGCACCTGGGTGCGGTCGGTGTCGTTGAGCTGGTCCTGCTTCGCGCGCACCTTGCCAAGCGCGACCGGGTTCACCGCCTCGAGGTGGCTGGGGTTCGCGGTCAGCGACAGGTGGACGGTGTGCTCGTCGAAGGTGCGGTCGGCCGAGGCGCCGAGGTGATATTTCACGTCGCCCGAACCGTCGACATCGTCGGGCTTGTAGGAACCGCCCTGGAATTCGTGGAAGATCGCCCGGTAGGGCTTCATCATCACGTTGGCCAGCACGCTCAGCCGGCCGCGGTGCGGCATGCCGAAGACCACCTCTTTCAGGCCGAGGTTGCCGCCGCGCTTGATGATCTGTTCCATCGCCGGGATCAGCGCTTCGCCGCCATCAAGGCCGAAGCGCTTGGTGCCCATGTATTTCACGTGCAGGAACTTCTCGAAGCCCTCGGCCTCGACCAGCTTGTTCAGGATGGCGCGGCGGCCTTCCCGGGTGAACTGGATCTCCTTGCCGTAGCCCTCGATCCGCTCCTTCAGCCAGCCGGCTTCCTCGGGGTTCGAGATGTGCATGTATTGCAGCGCGAAGGTGCCGCAATAGGTGCGCTTCAGCACGTCGATGATCTGCCGCATCGAGGCGACCTGCAGGCCGAGCACGTTGTCGATGAAGATCGGGCGGTCCATGTCGGCATCGGTGAAGCCGTAGGACTTCGGGTCGAGCTCGGGGTGGCTCGCCTCGTCACGCATGTGCAGCGGGTCGAGATCGGCGATCAGGTGGCCGCGGATACGATAGGCGCGGATGATCATGATCGCGCGCACCGAGTCGAGCACGGCGCGCTTCACCGCGTCTTCGGACACCTGCACGCCGGCCTCGGCGGCCTTCGCCTTGATCTTGTCGCCGGCGGCCTTGGCTTCCTTCGCCGGCACCATCGGCCATTCGCCGGTCAGCGCGCCGGTCAGGTCGTCATTCGGGCTCGGCGGCCAGTCGGAACGCGCCCAGGACGGGCCCTGCGCCGATTTCTTCACGTCAAGCTCGTCGTCGCCGAGCGAGGCGAAGAAGGCGGCCCAGGCGGCGTCGACCGAGCTCGGGTCGGCGGCGAAGCGGGCGTAGAGCTGTTCGACGTAATCCGCGTTCGCGCCTTGCAGGAAGCTCGAGGCTTCGAACTGTTCGTTGGGGGATTGGTCATTCATGACGGTTGTCCTTGGAAACGGCTGAGGGGCCGGTGAGGGGCGGGGGTGGCGGATCAGCCTGCGCAGTCCACCACAAGAACTTTGATGCCGGGTTCACGGTCGCCCGGCTCGGTGACGAAGGACGATTTCAGGCCCTTGCCGTAATGGGCACAGAGCTTCGCCGGCGCGGCTTTCACCGCGGTTTTGTCGGCGGCGAAGAAATCGAAATAGATATAGGCGCGCCTGGTGTCGCCCGAGATCGCCGAGACGGCATCGCCATTGATGCCGGTCATCTGCTCGAAGGTGCCGTGCGAGCGCTCGTCCTTCGGCACCGGCGGTGCCAGCGCGGCCGTCGCGGTGCTGTTGCCGGGAGCTGCAGTCATGCAGCCCGCGAGCATCAGCGCCGCCAGCGCGGCCGAGACAGCCGGAAGTCCACGTTTCATTATCTTCATACTCCTGCGGAACGCTGCGTCACTTGTAGGGGGAGGCAGTGCCCGGTTGACCGGCCGCCTGGGCACAGGCTAGCTCGTACTCACCGCCGACGTTGGCGGCCCCGCAGGTCGCGGCGGTGCCGGCGACGATGGAGCCGTTGGAACGGGCGGAATTCGCCACCGCATAGCCGGTCGAGCCGGTCGGGGTGGTTCCCTGCGGGACCTTGCTGCTGCCAATGATCGGATAGGTGGTGATCGGGCCGGACGCCGAAAGCGGGATCGGGGCCTTGCCCGGGCCGCTGTCACAGCCTGCCAGCATCACGAGGGCGATGGCCGAGGCCACGGCGCCAGACGTCACTTTCCTCATCTCAACCTCCGAATTCCGGCCGCGTCCGGCCTTTGGGACCACTCAGAAGGGCGAAACGGGCCATCGGGCCCGCTCGGCACTGCGGAGTGGGGGGCGGAGGCCGCGGTTGCCCGCGGCCTCCCGGAACTCATTCGCCCTTGATCGCCTTCATCACGGCTTCGCCGAGATGGGCGGGGCTTTCGGCCACCACGATACCGGCCGAGCGCATCGCCTCGATCTTCGAACCGGCGTCGCCCTTGCCGCCCGACACGATCGCGCCCGCGTGGCCCATGCGGCGGCCGGGAGGAGCGGTGCGGCCCGCGATGAACCCGGCGGTCGGCTTCCAGCGGCCCTTCTTCTTCTGTTCCTTGAGGAACTCCGCGGCTTCCTCTTCGGCCGAGCCACCGATTTCGCCGATCATGATGATCGAGGTGGTTTCCGGATCGTCGAGGAACATGTCGAGCACGTCGATATGCTCGGTGCCCTTGATCGGGTCGCCGCCGATGCCCACGGCCGAGGACTGGCCGAGACCGATGTCGGTGGTCTGCTTCACGGCTTCATAGGTCAGGGTGCCCGAACGCGACACTACGCCGACCGAGCCGCGCTTGAAGATCGAGCCCGGCATGATGCCGATCTTGCATTCGTCGGGGGTCATGACGCCCGGGCAGTTCGGCCCGATCAGACGCGACTTGCTGTCGATCAGCGCGCGCTTCACCTTCATCATGTCGAGCACCGGAATGCCCTCGGTGATGCAGACAATGAGCTCGATCTCGGCGTCGATCGCCTCGAGGATCGAGTCGGCGGCGAACGGCGGCGGCACGTAGATCGCGGTCGCGTTGGCGCCGGTCTTGGCCACGGCCTCGTGGACCGAGTTGAACACCGGCAGGCCGAGGTGCTCGGAACCGCCCTTGCCGGGGGTCACACCGCCGACCATCTTGGTGCCGTAGGCGATCGCCTGCTCGGTGTGGAAGGTGCCCTGCGAGCCGGTGATGCCCTGGCAGATGACTTTGGTTTCTTTGTTGACGAGAACGGCCATGGATTTATCCTGTCCTATCGTTTGGCGATGATGAAGTAGCGGGCGTTGCTCGCGCTACCTCCTTCGATTCCGTATTTGATCGAGCCGATGCGAACCTCGAACCAGAGCGCACCTCCGATAGCGCTTTTGCGCGGGCGCACGGTGCCGCCTGTTTGGGCGGCGAAGCGCGCTGCCAGAGCCTGAACTTCTGCATCGTCAGGTTTTCCGGCGACCGGAAGGGCAACCTTGCAAAAATCGTTGGGGCGAAAGGAAACACCACCCTGCCGGAGAATGCCGTTTCCCTTATAGCGCACAGCCATTGCCGCCCGTTCGACGGCGGACTGCTCGAATGCCGGGGCATTTTGCAAGCAAACGCTTTCAAATATCGCGGCTTCGGCAGAGGCCGCCTGCGCCGTATTCCCCGCGAAAACGGGAAACAGGGCGAGCAGGAGCATCGGCAGGCGCATCGTTCAGCCCTTCACAGCTTTCACGATTTTCTGGGCGCCGTCGGCGAGGTTGTCCGCCGCGATCACGTTGAGGCCGGATTTCGAGATGATCTCCTTGCCCAGCTCGACGTTGGTGCCTTCGAGGCGCACCACCAGCGGAACCTTGAGGCCGACTTCCTTCACCGCGGCGATCACGCCCTCGGCGATGATATCGCAGCGCATGATGCCGCCGAAGATGTTCACCAGGATGCCCTTCACGTTCGGGTCCGAGGTGATGATCTTGAAGGCTTCGGTGACCTTTTCCTTGGTCGCGCCGCCGCCCACGTCGAGGAAGTTCGCCGGCTCCGCGCCGTAGAGCTTGATGATGTCCATCGTCGCCATGGCGAGGCCCGCGCCGTTCACCATGCAGCCGATCTCGCCGTCGAGCGCGATGTAGTTCAGGTCATATTTCGAGGCTTCGAGTTCCTTCGGGTCCTCTTCGGTCTCGTCGCGCAGCGCCATGATGTCGGAGTGACGGTAGAGCGCGTTGTTGTCGAAGCCGAGCTTGGCGTCGAGCAGCTTGAGGTTGCCGTCGGTCATCACGATCAGCGGGTTGATCTCGAGCATCTCCATGTCCTTCTCGATGAAGGCACGGTAGAGGTTCTTGACCAGCGCGACGCACTGCTTGACCTGCGCGCCTTCAAGCCCGAGGGCGAAGGCCACGCGGCGGCCGTGGAAGTCGCTCAGCCCGGTCGCCGGGTCGACCGAGAAGGACAGGATCTTCTCGGGGGTGTGGGCGGCCACTTCCTCGATGTCCATGCCGCCTTCGGTCGAGACGACGAAGGAGACGCGCGAGGTCTTGCGGTCGATCAGCAGCGCCAGATAGAGCTCGCGCGAGATGTCCGAACCGTCCTCGATGTAGATCCGGTTCACCTGCTTGCCGGCCGGGCCGGTCTGGTGCGTCACCAGGGTGCGGCCGAGCATCTGCTTGGCGAGTTCGGCAGCCTCTTCCACCGACTTCGCGAGGCGGACGCCGCCCTTTTCGCCGGCTTCCGGCTCCTTGAACTTGCCCTTGCCGCGGCCGCCGGCATGGATCTGGGCCTTGACCACCCAGAGCGGGCCGTCAAGTTCGGAGGCGGCGGTCTTGGCTTCGTCGGCCTTCAGGACCGGACGGCCCTCGGAGACCGGGCAGCCGTAGCTCTTGAGGAGCTGCTTCGCCTGATATTCATGAATGTTCATGGCAGAGTTCCCATGCTGGTGCGATTTGCATGGTGGTGTGGCACATTCGGGGCGTGTAACAAACCGATAAATGCGTGCCGGATGCCCGGATCGGCAGAAAACCGCACTTTGTGATCACACCATTCGAGAGCGTGATCACAAATGCTGCGGGGCAGCATGAGGCTTGCCCGGGACGAAGGAATCGGAAAGACTTCGGCAGTTTCTTGAGGGGTGGACAGGTCATGGACAGATGGGGCGTGGTGGCACTGGCGGACGAGCCGGCGGCGTTGATTGCGGCTTTCGTCGCCCATCACCTCGACCTCGGCGCCGACGAGGTCCATGTCTGCCTCGACCGCCCCAACCCCGAGGCGCGCGACCTGCTGGCAAGGGTGCCGGGGGCGGTGCTGCATGACGCGGGCGAGGACGGCTGGGCGTTTTCGAACGGCTACCGCCCGGTCAAGCATCTGGGCCGGCAGAAGTATCACGCCAGCCGGATGCTGGCCGAGACGAAGCTCGACTGGCTGGTGCATTGCGACGCCGACGAATTCGTCCTGCCGACGGCGGGCGAGAGTGTGGCCGAGGTGCTGAGCGCCGTCCGCCACGGCGCGAGCTGGGTGAAGATCGGTGTCGCCGAGCGCACCCATCTCGACGATCTGCCGGCGGCCGACATCTTTTCGGGCGTCTTTCGCCGGCCCTGGGCGGGCTTCACTGCCCGCGGCGGCGTGATCTATGACGATGCCGCGCTGGCGCTTTTGAACAAGGGGCTGTGTGGGCACAACCTCGGCAAATGCGCGGTGCGGTCGGGGCGGGGACTGTTCATCGGCGTGCACCGGCCGATGCGCGAGTGGAGCGGTGGCGGGCGCGACGTGTCCTATGACGGCACGGCAAAGCTCGAGCTTCTGCATTACGACGGGCTGACCGAGCTGCATTACGCGCTGAAGATGATGCGCCGTGCGCTGAATGCGATGGCGAAGAACCCGCCCTCGCACGCGCCGCAGCGGCAGTTGCAGTTCGAGGCGATGGCGGGCGCGGCGCATAATGCGCGTGCGCTGCATGCGCAGTGGCTGGCGGCGAAGGTGATCGACGCGAAACAGGCGCGCGTGCTCGAGCGCGAGGGTGTGCTTGCGCGCTTCGATCCGCAGATCGCGGCGCGCACGGCGCGGGTGGTCGGCGCCGTCGATCTGACCCCCGCGGGCTTTGACCGCGCGCTCCTTGCGCATGAGGCGGCGCTGTTCGCGCGCGCGTCGCAGGCCTTCGGTTTCGATCCCGCCCCCCTCGTTGCCGCCTGAGCGCAACGAAAAAGGCGCGGCCGGAGCCGCGCCTTTCCCGAGAGACAACTCTAACCGGATCAGGCGAGGGTCGGGTCGATGCCCTTGCAGGCCGCGACGAGGCCCTTCACGGCGTCGATCGACTTGTCGAACATCACCTGCTCGTCCTTGTTCAGCTTGATGTCGACGACCTTCTCGATGCCGCCGGCACCGATGATCGTCGGCACGCCGACATACATGCCATCGAGGCCGAAGGCGCCCTTGACGTAGGCGGCGCAGGGCAGCAGGCGCTTCTGGTCCTTGAGATAGGCTTCCGCCATCTCGATCGCCGAAGTGGCCGGCGCATAGAAGGCCGAACCGGTTTTCAGCAGGCCGACGATCTCGGCGCCGCCGTCACGGGTGCGCTGGATGATCGCGTCCAGCTTTTCCTGGGTGGTCCAGCCCATCTCGATCAGGTCCGGCAGCGGGATGCCGGCAACGGTCGAGTAGCGGGCGAGCGGCACCATGGTGTCGCCGTGGCCGCCCAGAACGAAGGCGGTGACGTCCTTCATCGAGACGTTGAACTCGACCGAGAGGAAGTGACGGAAGCGCGCCGAGTCGAGCACGCCGGCCATGCCGACGACCTTCTCTACCGGCAGGCCCGAGAACTGCTGCAGCGCCCAGACCATCGCGTCGAGCGGGTTGGTGATGCAGATCACGAAAGCGTTCGGGGCGTGTTTGCCGATGCCTTCGCCGACCGACTTCATCACCTTGAGGTTGATGCCGAGCAGGTCGTCACGCGACATGCCGGGCTTGCGCGGCACGCCGGCGGTGACGATGCAGACGTCGGCGCCGGCGATGTCGGCGTAATCGGTGGTGCCCTTCAGCGTGGCGTCGAAGCCTTCGGAGGGGCCGGATTCGGCGATGTCGAGCGCCTTGCCCTGGGGCGTGCCTTCGGCGATGTCGAACAGGACGACGTCACCGAGTTCTTTGATCGCGGCGAGATGGGCGAGCGTGCCGCCGATCTGGCCGGCGCCGATGAGGGCGATCTTGGGTCGGGCCATGGGATTCCTCCAAAGGTCAGGATGGATGTGTTGAAACTGACGCGGCAGGGTTAGCCCTTCGCGCCCCGTCTGGCAAGGGCCCGGCGCGGCGCGAAACCGTTCGGCATGCCGTTGTATGCCGAAATCTTGATCCGGCCCGAAGGGGCAGGGGGCGAGTCGCGCGCTGCGGCTGCACCGAATGGTTCTGCGATGCGGCAAATCTTCTCTTGCCGAAAGTGTCGGATGTGTGGTCATTGGCGAAAGATTGTTGCGAGGAGAGAATCATGACCGCTCACGGCACGTCCCGTCCCTATCGCTCGGTGCTGTATATCCCCGGCTCGAAGGAGCGCGCGCTCGAAAAGGCCACGGGCCTCGCCTGCGACGCGATCATCTTCGACCTCGAGGATGCGGTCGCCGTCGACGAGAAGGTGAACGCCCGCGCGATCCTGGCGAAGGCGCTGAAAGAGGCGGATTACGGTGCGCGGACGCGCATCGTGCGGGTCAACGGGCTCGACACCGAGTGGGGCCGCGACGACCTGCGCGCCTTTGCCGCCGCGATCCGCGAAGGCGCCAAGGTCGACGCGATCCTGATTCCGAAGGTGTCGCGCAAGTCCGACCTCGACGCGGTGGCCGACCTGATCCCGGGCGTGCCGCTCTGGGCGATGATGGAGACCGCGCTCGGCATGCTGAACGCGGCCGAGATCGCCGCGCACCCCCGTCTCGAGGGCATGGTGATGGGCACCAACGACCTCGCGAAGGAACTGCAGAGCCGCTTCCGCGCCGACCGTCTGCCGATGATGGCCGGGCTCGGCACCTGCCTGCTGGCCGCCAAGGCCTTCGGCAAGATCATCGTCGACGGCGTCTACAACGCCTTCAAGGACGAGGAGGGGCTGAAAGTCGAATGCGACCAGGGTCGCGACATGGGCTTTGACGGCAAGACCCTGATCCACCCCGCCCAGCTCGAGATCGCGAATGCGGCCTTTGCCCCCTCGGCGGCCGAGATCGACCTCGCTCAGCGCCAGATCGCCGCTTTCGAGGAAGCCGAGAAAGCCGGGCTCGGTGTCGCGGTCGTGGATGGAAAGATCGTCGAAAACCTGCATATCGTGACGGCGCGGCAGATCCTCGCCAAGGCGGAGGCGATTGCCGCTCTGGGCAACTGAAAGGCAATCATATGGCGCTTCTGGTCCTCGGTCTCCTGCTGTGGAGCCTGCCGCATCTGGCGAAACGGATCTTCCCGGGGTTTTCCCGCGCCCTCGGCGCGGCGGAGCGGCCGGCGGTCACCGCGGCGATCATCGTCGGCGTGGTGCTGATGGTGATCGGCTACCGCTCGTGGTTCGGCACGGTCTACTGGGGGCGCACCCCGGCGCTGGCAGGCATCAACAACCTGCTGATGCTGGTCGCGGTCTATCTTTTCGCCGCGGCCGGGATGAAGACCTGGGTCGCGCGGCACTACCGCCACCCGATGCTGACCGGGATGCTGATCTGGTCGCTCGCGCATCTGCTGGTGAATGGTGACACGCCGAGCTTCGTGCTCTTCGGCGGGCTCGGGCTCTGGGCGCTGGTCGAGATCGTGCTGACCAGCCGCACGAAATGGGTGCCGCCCGCCGCCACCGGCGGGGCGCGCAAGGAAGCGATGGCGGTGCTTGGCACGGTCATCGTCTATGGGGCGATCGCCGGGCTGCATTACGCGGCCGGCTATCCGACATTCGGGTGATGCGATGAAACTCTATCGTCTGCTGACCGAGGACGACACCTCGGCCTTCTGCCACAAGGTCTCGCTGGCGCTGTCGAAAGGCTGGGAGCTGCACGGCTCGCCCGCCTATGGCTTCGACGCGGCGAAGGGCGTGATGCGCTGTGCGCAGGCCGTCACCAAGGACGTGCCGGGCAAGGACTATCACCCCGACATCAAGCTGGGAGAGCAATGATGGCGAAGACCAATCCGGGCCGCTTCTTCGAGGATTACAAGGTGGGGCAGGTGATCCGCCACGCCGTGCCGCGCACCGTGGCCGAGGGCGAGCGCGCGCTCTATCACGCGCTCTATCCGGCGCGCCACGCGCTTTATTCCTCGGACGAGTTCGCCGCCGCCTCGGGGCTCGACGGCAGCCCGCTTGATGACCTGATCGCCTTCCACGTGGTCTTCGGCAAGACCGTGCCCGACGTGTCGCTGAACGCCGTCGCGAATCTCGGCTATGCCGAAGGGCGCTGGCTGAAGCCGGTCTGGCCGGGCGACACGCTGCGCTCGGAAAGCGAGGTGATCGGCGTCAAGGAGAACTCGAACGGCAAGTCGGGCGTCGTCTATGTCCGAACCCGCGGGCTGAACCAGCTCGACGAGGTCGTGCTCGACTATGTCCGCTGGGTGATGGTGCGCAAGGGCGACCTCTCGGCGCCGGCGCCGGAAACCGTGCTGCCCGCGCTGCAGAAGGTGGTGCCGGCCGAAGATCTGGTGGTGCCCGAGGGGCTCGATTTCAGCGACTATGACTTCGGTCTGGCCGGCGAGCCGCATCGCTGGGGCGATTACCAGATCGGCGAGAAGATCGACCACGTCGACGGCGTGACGATCGAGGAAGCCGAGCACATGATTGCCACGCGGCTGTGGCAGAACACCGCCAAGGTGCATTTCGACGCCACCTTCCGCGACGACGGCAAGCGGCTGATCTATGGCGGCCATGTGATCTCGATGGCGCGCGCGCTCAGCTTCAACGGACTTGCGAATGCGCAGATGATCGTCGCGCTGAATGGCGGCGCACACGCCAACCCCTGCTTTGCCGGCGACACCGTCAGGGCCTGGTCCGAGGTGCTCGACAAGGCCGAGACCGACGCCCCCGGCGTCGGTGCGATCCGGTTGCGGCTGGTGGCGGTCAAGCAGGGCGCGGGCGAGTTCGCGCTGAAGGGCGAGGATGGCAAATACGTGCCCGAGGTGCTGCTCGATCTCGACTATTGGGCGCTGATGCCGATGTGATCCGAAAGGAAAACGCCCGGGCACCCTTGCGGGCTCCGGGCTTTTTCTTGGCCCAAATACTCAAATCCCGCGTGCAACGCGGGCACGACGGCGGGGCTCAGGCGCCGCCGTTTTCCTTCATCCAGGCCGCGATCAGCGGCCATTCCTCGACGAGCGTCCGGCTGCCCATGAAGAGCCCGATATGCCCGCCCGGCACCAGCTTCTTGGTGATCTTCTCCTTCGGCGTGCCAAGAAGATCGCGCGCCGCAAAGACCTGTTCCTTGGTGGTGATGTCGTCCGAGGCGCCCGCCAGCAGATAGGCGGGGCAGGTGATGTCCTTCAGCTGCAGCTTCTGCCCAAGCCCGCTGAACGTGCCCTTGGCGAAGAGGTTCTTCTTGAACAGCAGGTCGATCGCCTGGAGGTAATAGCGCCCGGGCAGGTCGACGGGGTTCTCGTACCAGCGCTCGAAGGTCTCGGTGCGCTTGATATAGTTGCGGTCGTCGAGATGGGCGTAAAGGTCGAGGTACTTCTCCACGAACTGCTTGTCGGGGTGCATGTTCTTCCAGCCCGCCAGCATGTTCGCCCCCATCATCCGGCCGCCGCCCGCGGTGACGAGTTCTTCATAGAAGGACAGCGGCAGCCGGTGCGCCATCGCGCGGATCGGCCCGTGCCCGGCGTCGGTGTCGATCGGCGCGCCGGCAAGCACCAGCGCGGCGACCTTCTCGGGGAAGCGCGCCGCGAACATCGCGCTCATCCAGCCGCCCTGGCACAGGCCGACGAGGATCACCCGGCCCCCAAGGTCATCGACCACGACATTGAGCTCAGCCAGATACTTGTCGATGTTGAAATCGCGCATCTCCTCGGTGGCGGTCTTCCAGTCCGTCACCAGCACCCGGCCGATGCCGTTCGCCAGCAGCGTGGCGGCAAGGCTCTGTCCCGGGGCGAAATCGGCGATGGTCGCGTTGTGCCCGGCAAAGGGGGCGTCGACCAGCACCGGCACACCCGTCGCGCCCTCGGCCGAGAAGTCGCGCAGCCGCATCGTATCGAGATCGAGCCGCACCCGGTTCTTCGTCGCCCAGCCGGGCTGCGGCGGGTGGTCGATCTTCTCGGCGAGGTCGACGAATTTCAGGTTCCGGCGAAAGGCGTCGAGCCCCGCCTCTCCCAGTTCGATCCCCGCCGCCATCGGCCAGAAGAAGGGAACGGAATGTTCATGCGCGGGGGTCTTGGTTGCGGTTTCGGTCATCGCCGGCTCCTTTCGGGCAAGTGCGTTTCCGGCCTGGAATGCTGGGCGCAACACGCTGCGGTTGCAAGGGGTGGGGCCGCATTCCGTGCCGTCGCTCGCTGAGTCGTGTGAGCGCAATCACGTGATCACGCGCTGAAAATTTGTGATCACGAAGCGCTTTTTTTGCGCGTTTCCCGGCCTGAAAGCGACAATTCGCGAATCTGGGCTCGTGACTTGGGCGAAATATGCGCTATTCAGGAGGCGCAATTCCGGCCAGCCCCGCCCGCGCCAGCCGCCCTCGACCGGCGCGCCAACGGGGCCCAGCGACAGAGGGACCCAAAATGGCTGAAACGAAACGGGTTGAACGGCCCCTTTCCCCCTTCATGTTCGGACAGTATTACCGCCCGCAGATGACCTCGATGTCGTCGATCCTGACCCGGATCACCGGCAACGCCCTCATCGCAAGCGCGCTTCTCGCGGTCTGGTGGCTGCTCGCGGCGACCACGAGCCCCGGCTATTTCGACTTCGTGAACGCGATCGTCACCTCCTGGTTCGGCGATCTGGTGTTCACGCTCTCGGCCTGGGCGGTGTGGTATCACTATCTCGCCGGCCTGCGTCACCTCTACTTCGACGCCGGCAAGGGCCTCGAGATCGAGACCGCCGAGAAGCTCGGCTGGGCCTGCATCATCGGGTCGGTGGTTCTGACCATCATCACCGTCATCATCGTCATGGTCTGAGGAGGCATTCATGCATTACCTGACCGATCGCAAACGCGCCGTGGGCAAGGGGGCCTCCCATACCGGCACCGAGCACCACTGGTACATGACGGTTTCGGCCGTCGCGCTGGCCTTCCTCGTGCCGGTCTTCCTGATCGTCTTCGGTCGTGCCCTCGGGCAGAGCCAGGAAGGCGTGATCGCGACCTTCTCGCGCCCCTTCCCGGCGATCCTGACCGCGCTGGTCGTGGTCGTGGGCATGCGCCACTTCGCCAAGGGCGCGCAGATGATGATCGAAGACTACACCGCCGGCATGACGCGCAAGGTGCTGGTCATCGCGGCCTATTCCGTGGCCTATCTGGTGACCGCCGTGGCGCTCTACGCGCTGGCGAAGATGACCTTCCTCGGCATCGTGCTCGGCGCGATGAACTGAATACGGGACGATACAAATGGCAGCTTATCCTTACGAGACGCATCACTATGACGTCGTGGTGGTCGGTGCCGGCGGCGCGGGCCTGCGCGCGACGCTGGGCATGGCCGAACAGGGCCTGCGTACCGCCTGCGTGACCAAGGTCTTCCCGACCCGTTCGCACACCGTGGCGGCGCAGGGCGGCATCGCCGCCTCGCTTTCGAACATGGGCCCGGACAACTGGCAGTGGCACCTCTACGACACCGTGAAGGGCTCCGACTGGCTCGGGGACACCGACGCACAGGAATACATGGTGCGCGCCGCCCCGGCCGCGGTCTATGAGCTGGAACACTACGGTGTGCCGTTCTCGCGCACCGAAGAGGGCAAGATCTATCAGCGCCCGTTTGGCGGCCATACCACCGAATTCGGTGAAGGCCCGCCGGTGCAACGCACCTGCGCCGCGGCCGACCGCACCGGCCACGCGATCCTGCACACGCTCTACGGCCAGTCGCTGAAGAACAACGCGGAATTCTACATCGAGTATTTCGCGCTCGACCTGCTGATGAGCGAAGACGGCAAGACCTGCGAGGGCGTGCTGTGCTGGAAGCTCGACGACGGCACCTTCCACGTCTTCGCCGCGAAGATGGTCGTGCTGGCGACGGGCGGCTATGGCCGTGCCTATTTCTCGGCGACCTCGGCGCATACCTGCACCGGCGACGGCGGCGGCATGGTGGCGCGCGCGGGTCTGGCGCTGCAGGACATGGAATTCGTGCAGTTCCACCCGACCGGCATCTATGGCTCGGGCTGCCTGATCACCGAAGGCGCGCGCGGCGAGGGTGGGTATCTGACCAACTCCGAAGGCGAGCGCTTCATGGAGCGCTATGCGCCCCATTACAAGGATCTGGCCTCGCGTGACGTCGTCTCGCGCTGCATGACGATCGAGATCCGCGAAGGCCGCGGCGTGGGCGAGCACAAGGATCACATCTTCCTGAACCTCTCGCACCTGCCGAAGGAAGCGCTGGCCGAACGTCTGCCGGGGATCTCGGAATCGGCGAAGATCTTCGCCGGCGTCGATGTGACCAAGGAGCCGATCCCGGTGCTGCCGACCGTGCACTACAACATGGGCGGTATCCCGACGAACTATTGGGGCGAGGTCATCAACCCGACTGCCGAGAACCAGGATGCCGTCGTTCCGGGCCTGATGGCCGTGGGCGAGGCGGGCTGTGCCTCGGTGCACGGGGCGAACCGTCTCGGCTCGAACTCGCTCATTGACCTCGTGGTCTTCGGCCGTGCCGCCGCGATCCGCGCCGGCGAGGTCATCGACCGGGAGAAGGCGATTCCGACGCCGGCCAAATCGGCAATCGACAAGGCCTTCGACCGCTTCGACGGGCTGCGCAACGCCAAGGGCTCGGTGCCCACGGCCGCGCTGCGTCTCGAGATGCAGAAGACCATGCAGTCGGACGCTGCGGTGTTCCGGACCGACAAGTCCCTGGCCGAGGGTGTGGTCAAGATGACTGCCGTCGCCGAGAAGATGAACGACCTGCACGTCACCGACCGGTCGCTGATCTGGAACTCGGATCTGATGGAAACGCTCGAGCTGACGAACCTGATGCCGAACGCCCTGGCGACGATCGTCGGCGCCGAGGCGCGCAAGGAAAGCCGCGGCGCGCATGCGCACGAGGATTATCCGAACCGCGACGACGTGAACTGGCGCAAGCACTCGATCATGCGCGTGCACGGCTCGACGGTGGACCTGAGCTTCCGTGCGGTCCACGTCGATCCGCTGACGCCGCAGGACGAGGGCGGGATCGACCTGAAGAAGATCGCGCCGAAAGCGCGCGTCTACTGATGCGCGGTCTTTCGCTCCTTGCGGCGGCGGCCCTGTCGGCCTGCACGATGGGGCAGAGCGCCGAGGAAGTCGCGCGCGCTCAGGCCAAATCGGTGGTCAACGGGGTGGTGGCGCAGAAGATGCCGGGGGTGAACGCCGCCCCCGTCACCGACTGCATCATCGACAACGCCTCGATGGGCGAGGTTTACAGCATCGCCAAGGGGGCGGTCGTCGGCGTCAGCGCCGACACCGTCTCGACGGTGATGACCATTGCGCAGCGCCCCGCGACGATGTCGTGCATCGCGCGCAACGGGCTCGGCGTGCTGTGAGGAGAGCGATGGAGCGGAGCCGCGAGATGACGGGGCAGGGGGGGCGGCGGTTGCCGTGGCTGGCCTGCGTCGCGCTCGCGCCGCTTCTGGCCGGCTGCGGGCCCGTGCCCGTCGAGCAGGCCGAGGCGCAGTGCTTCCGCCAGATCGCGCCGGAACCTCCGGTTTCGGGCGAAGCCGGCATCGGCATGACCAGTTCCGGCCCGCGCACCACCGCCAAGGTGCGGCTCAATCTCGGGCTGCGCACGCAAGGAGACCCGTCAGCGGCCTATGACCGCTGCGTCTATCAGAGATCCGGCCGCATGCCGACGCGGCCGCTTTACGCCAGAACCGACTGGAGAGGGTGAAAACCATGGTTCAGTTCAAGCTTCCGAAGAATTCGCAGATCCGCGTCGGCAAGACCTGGCCGAAGCCGGAAGGCGCGAAGAATGTGCGCAAGTTCCAGATCTACCGCTGGGATCCGGACACCGGGGAGAACCCGCGCGTCGACAGCTATTTCCTGGACATGGACAAATGCGGTCCGATGGTCCTCGACGCGCTGATCAAGATCAAGAACGAGATCGACCCGACGCTGACCTTCCGCCGCTCTTGCCGCGAAGGCATCTGCGGCTCCTGCGCGATGAACATCGACGGGATCAACACGCTCGCCTGCATCTATGGTCTCGATGAGATCAAGGGCGACACCGTCAAGATCAACCCGCTGCCGCACATGCCGGTGGTGAAGGACCTGATCCCGGATCTGACGCATTTCTACGCGCAGCACGCCTCGATCATGCCGTTCCTGCAGACCAAGACCAACGTTCCCGAGAAGGAATGGCGGCAGTCGATCGAGGACCGCCGCAAGCTCGACGGTCTTTATGAATGCGTGATGTGCGCCAGCTGCTCGACCTCCTGCCCGAGCTACTGGTGGAACTCGGACCGCTACCTCGGCCCGGCGGCGCTGCTCCATGCCTACCGCTGGATCATCGACAGCCGCGACGAGGCGACGGCCGAGCGTCTCGATGCGCTCGAGGACCCGTTCAAGCTCTATCGCTGCCACACCATCATGAACTGCACCAAGACCTGCCCGAAAGGTCTGAACCCGGCGAAGGCGATCGCCGAGATCAAGCGGCTGATGGTCAGCCGTCAGGTCTGAGGCGGCACCACCCAAACCGGGCCCCGGAGCGATCCGGGGCCTTTGCCTTTGTGGGGTGCGACAGTTTGCTGCACTGCAGCATCTGCATGGCACCCTTGCGCCCGCGCCCCTTCCCAGGCGCCCCCCGATCCCCTACATGGACCGGCAGGGAGGAACTCAATCCGACCACAGGAGAGTTCCATGTCGAAGATCGTCAAATTCGTGAAGGCGTCCGAACGCGAAAAGGCCGAAGAGGCCCTGCGGGTTCTGGACCAAGCCTATGCCTATTACATCCCCGAAGACGAGGTCTCGGCCACCGCGGCGATCGCCGCCGTCGAAACCCCGATCGAACAGATGTTCGGGTATTACTCGGCGGCCTGAGCGCACCGACCGATGTCGAAACCGAAGCCCCGGGCGTCGCGCCGGGGCTTTTGTTTTGCCGCGGCCATGGCAGGATAAGGCTCCAGCCAAGGAGCCGCGATGAAACTCACCCGTCCCGAACATGCCGCCCCCGCCGATGCCGCCGCGCGACGGGAGATCCCGCCGGTGATCTGCTATCCCGTCGAAACCCTGCCGCACCCCGACGTGGCGGGCTATCGCGCCGTGCGCCCCGGCTGGGACCTGCTCGAAGAGGTGATCGTGCCGCCGCGCGAGGCGCGCGTCTTCGAGGTGCCGGCCGGGCATTTCTTCCGCATCACCTCGATCGAGGGGCCGCAAGTGGGCGATCTGAACCTGTGGCATGCCGCGGATCTGAGCGAACGCTTCTATTCCGGCAAGACCCGCGCGCTGCATGGCACGCATCTGAGCACCGGCGATCAGCTCTGGTCCTCGCTGCCCTACCTGCGGCCGATGGTGACGATCACCGAGGACACGCTCGACTGGTACGGTTTCGACGCATATGGCGGCTCGGTGCATGACGTGATCGGCACCCGCTGTGACCCCTACACCCATCACCTGCTGTCGGGCGGCGAGACCTACCACCATTGCTGTCACTCGAACCTGACCCGGGCGCTCGCAGCGGCGCGCGGGCTGAGCCTTGCCGAGGCCGAACGCCATGTGCACGACGTGCTCAATGTCTTCATGTGCACGGGCTTCACCCGCGATACCGGGCAGTATTTCATGAAGGCAAGCCCGGTGCGGCCGGGCGACTTCCTTGAGTTCTTCGCCGAGATCGACCTCACCGGCGCGCTCTCGGCCTGCCCGGGCGGCGACTGTTCCTCGGAGCACAGCTCTGACGCCGCAGCCTGCCACCCGCTGAAGATCGAGATCTACCGCCCGCAACAGGCACCGGCCGGCTGGGCGCCGCCGGCGCCGAGCGGGTATGATCGCAGCCAGGAAGCGGATCTCGGTTGAGGGCGGGCAGGGGGGCTGTCTGCCCCCATCCCGGCCTGCGGCCGGTTCACCCCCCGAGGATATTTGCAGCAATTGGAAGCCGGGAAGGCTCTGCCGCTGCTTCCAATTGCTTCAAATATCCCGGGGGGAGGCCCGTCAGGGCCGAGGGGGCGGCGCCCCCTCCGCGCCATCCGTGTCGCGCAATTCCGTTTCCAGGAAGCGCTCGAAGGCGTCGAGGTCGATCGGTTCGAGCTGGCCGAAGCTCTGGATCCAGGTGACTGCGCCCGCCATCGCCGCGGGTTCGAGCTTGCACCATTTCACCCGGCCGCGCTTTTCCTGCGAGATCAGCCCGGCCTCGGCGAGGATGGCGAGGTGCTTCGAGATCGCCGCGAGCGACATCTCGAAGGGCTCGGCGACGTCGGTCACCGCCATGTCGTCCTCGAGCAGCATGGTCAGGATCGCGCGGCGCGTGGGGTCGGCCAGCGCGGCGAAGACGGCGTCGAGGGGGGCGTTGGCCGAGGGTTTCATGGCCCTGTGATGGGCCGGGGGCGGAAAAACGTCAACCGGAAGGTTGAATATGCGATTTTCCCGCCGCGCTGGGCGGGCTGGGCGCCGGGCCGCGAAATGATTCCGGAAATGCTTTCAAAACAATGGGTTGGAACGCGTCCTGATGGGCGCTAACGGCGTTGACTCACAGCGCGGTGAGGTCTATCAAGGCCCGAAGTTATTGCGGGGGAGCCGATGACCAACCGTCCCTCGGACGAGCACGATCCCGAGCGCCTTGCCGTGCTGGAGCGTCGCCTGGCCGAGCTGCGCAAGGAAAAGGCTCCGAAGCCCGCGGCGGATGACAAGTTCCGTCAGGCCGACATGGCGTGGCGGATGGTGATCGAGATGGTTTCGGGGCTGGGGATCGGCTTCGGCATCGGATTTGGGCTCGACGCGCTCGCGGGAACGAAGCCCTGGCTGATGCTGGTGTTCACGCTCCTTGGTCTCGTGGCGGGGATCCGGGTGATGATCCGCTCCGCCGAAGAGATGAACAAGAAGGCACATGCGGCGGCCCCGGCCTCCGATGCAGAGGGAAAATAGACGTGGCGGAAGAAGCGAGCGAAGGTCTGGCGTTCCATCCGATGGAACCTTTCAAGATCCATCCCCTGTTCGGTGACGGGGCGATCCATTGGTACACGCCGACCAACGTCACGCTGTGGATGGCGATCGGGCTGATCTGCATGGCGCTTCTGTTCGTCGTCGGCACCCGTGGCCGCGCCATCATCCCGTCGCGGATGCAGTCGCTCGCCGAGCTCGTCTACGGCTTCATCCACAAGATGGTCGAAGATGTGACCGGCAAGGAAGGGCTGAAGTTCTTCCCCTACATCTTCACCCTGTTCCTGTTCATCGTCTTCTCGAACTTCCTCGGCCTGATCCCGCTCTCGTTCACGCCCACCGCGCATATCGCCGTCACCGGCGTGCTGGCGATCCTGGTCTTCGTCACCGTGACCGTCGTCGGCTTCGTGAAGAACGGCACCCATTTCCTCGGCCTGTTCTGGGTCAGCTCGGCGCCGCTCGCGCTGCGCCCGATCCTCGCGGTGATCGAGGTGATCTCCTATTTCGTGCGTCCGGTCAGCCACTCGATCCGACTTGCGGGCAACATGATGGCCGGCCACGCCGTGATCGAGGTCTTCGCTGGCTTCGCGCCGGTGATCCTGATGTCGGCCGCCGTCGGCGTGCTGGTCACCCCGCTCTCGGTCCTCGCGGTCACCGCGATGTACGGGCTCGAAGTGATCGTCGCCCTCGTGCAGGCCTATGTCTTCACCATCCTCACCTGCGTCTATCTGAAAGACGCGCTGCATCCGGGCCACTGAGGCCCGGGACGCAGACGAGACCACCCTTACAACCTTTCCAATCCTCAAGGAGCATCCCAATGGAAGGCAGCATTTCGGAATTCGGTCAATACCTCGGCGCGGGCCTGGCCTGCATCGGCCTGGCGGGCGCCGCCATGGGTGTTGGCAACGTCGCCGGCAACTTCCTGAACGGCGCGCTGCGCAACCCGTCGGCCGCCGCCGGCCAGACCGCCACGCTGTTCATCGGCATGGCCTTCGCCGAAGCTCTGGGCATCTTCGCGTTCCTCGTTGCCCTGCTGCTGCTGTTCGCGGTCTGATCCCTGATCCAATCCTTTCGGTCGGATGGGTCCGCACGCGGGCCCATCCGGTTATCTGAGGGTCCAGGGGGACGATATGGAAACTGAACAGCAAGTGGCCGAGATGGCGGGTGATGCGGCGCATGGTGCCGCGGCCGCCGTGCCGATGCCGCAGCTTGATCTTTCGACCTTCCCGAACCAGATCTTCTGGCTCTGCGTTGCGCTGGTCGTGATCTACTGGATGCTTTCGCGCATCGCCCTGCCGCGGATCTCCGCGGTTCTGGCCGATCGTCAGAGCACCATCGCCGGCGATATCGCCGCCGCCGAGGACTACAAGCTGAAGGCGAAGGACGCCGAGGCCGCCTATGAAAAGGCGCTCGCGGATGCCCGGGCCCAGGCACAGAAGATCATCGCGGAAACCAAGGCCGAGATCCAGAAGGACCTCGACGCGGCGATCGCACGGGCCGATGCCGAGATCGCCAAGCGCGCCGCGGAATCGGAAGGCCGGATCAACGAGATCCGCGCCGGGGCGCTCGAGGCGGTGGAAACCGTCGCGCGCGATGCCGCGGCCGAGATCGTCGTCGCTTTCGGCGGGCAGGCCGACACCGGGGCGCTCGCCTCGGCCGTCAGCGCACGGGTGAAGGGCTGAGACCATGAAAAAACTCACGCTTCTCCTCATCCTCGCCGCCTCGCCGGCGCTCGCCTCCGAGGAAGGGCCGTTCTTCTCGCTGCGCAACCCGAACTTCGTGGTGCTGATCGCCTTCCTTCTGTTCGTGGCGATCATCGTCAAGTTCAAGGTTCCGGCGCTGCTCGGCTCCCTGCTCGACAAGCGCGCCGACACGATCAAGTCGGAGCTCGACGAGGCCCGCGCGCTGCGCGAGGAAGCTCAGTCGATCCTTGCCTCCTACGAGCGCAAGGCGCGTGAAGTCCAGGCCCAGGCCGAGGGCATCGTGGTGGCCGCTAAGCGCGATGCGCAGGCGGCGGCGGAGGATGCCAAGGCCGAGCTGCAGGCCTCGATCACCCGTCGACTGAAGGCGGCCGAGGAGCAGATCGCTTCGACCGAGGCGTCGGCGCTGAAGGACGTCAAGGACCGTGCCGTGCAGGTGGCGATTGCCGCTGCGGGCGAGGTTCTCGCCGGTCAGATGACGGCCGACCGCAAGGCCGGGCTGATCGACAGCGCGATCTCCGAGGTGCAGGCCCGGCTCAACTGAGACGTGTCGACCGAAAACCGAAAACCCGGCTGCGAGGCCGGGTTTTTTCATGTCCGGGCGGTGGCGCCGGGGCGCCTCAGCCGGCCTTTTCCGCCTCGTGACGCAGGCGCATCTGCGCCAGCATCTCGTTGCGCTCGGCCTTGCGTTGTTCGGTCAGCGCCTTTTCGACGAATTCCATGTGCCCGGCCACCGCCGCCCGGGCCGCCGCCCCGTCGCGCGCCTGGATCGCGGCGTTGATCGCGCGGTGCTGCTCCAGCAGCGCGTCGCGCGTGGGGCGATTGCGGAACATGATCTGGCGGTTGTAGAACACGCCTTCCTGCAGCAGCTCGAACATCGCGCGCATCATGTGCAGGGTGATGACATTGTGTCCGGCCTCGACGATCGCCATGTGGAATTGCGCATCGAGCGCGGCCTCGTCCGCCGGGTTGCGCTTTGCATGGGCGGCTTCCATGCGCTGGAAGAGGGTGTCGATCACCCGCAGGTCGGTATCCGAGGCAAGCCGCGCGGCCCGCTCGGCCGCCAGCCCCTCGAGGTCGCGCCGGAACGAGAGATAGTCGAACACCGCCTGCTCGTCGCGCGCGAACAGCCGGATCAGCGCCGGCGAGAAGGCCGAGCCGAGCACGTCGGCAACGAAGATGCCCGACCCCGCGCGGGTGGTCAGAAGGCCTTCTTCCTGCAGCTCGGCCACTGCCTCGCGCAGCGAGGGGCGCGAAACGGCCAGGCGCTCGGACAGTTCGCGCTCGGAGGGCAGCCGTTCGCCGGGCCGCAGGATGCCCTGCAGGATCAGCCCTTCGATCTGGCGCACGACGGCCGAGGCGAGCTTTTCGGATTCAATTTTCTGGAACGGCATTTCTTCCCCCCGTTGGTCAAGATGTATGACCACATCCGGGGGCGGGCAATGGGAAACGCAGCAAAAAGGCCGGGGCGCAGGCCCCGGCCTTTGGTCGCACTGTCTTGCCGCTCAGTTGTTCGGACGGATGATGAACTCGACGCGGCGGTTTTGCGCGCGGCCCTCGACGCTGAGGTTCGAGGCGATCGGCTGATCCTCGCCGCGGCCATAGGCGACGAGGCGGGAGCGCGGCACGCCGGCGCCGATCAGGATCTGCGCGACGGAATCGGCGCGCTGCTGCGACAGACGCTGGTTGTAGTTCGCGTCGCCGGTGTTGTCGGTGTGGCCCACCACCTCGACCGTGGTGTCGGGATAGCGGTTCAGGCTGCCCGCAAGGGTGTAGAGATCGCGCTGCAGATCGCCACGCACCACCGAGCTGTCCGTGGCGAAGAGCACGTCCTGTGGCATGGTGACGACGAGCTGCGAGCCGGTGTTGACCACCGAGACGCCGTTGGTGTCGAGGTCGCGGCGCAGTTCCTGCGCCTGCTTGTCAAGCTGGTTGCCGATCGCGCCGCCGATCAGCCCGCCGATCATCGCGCCGGTCGCGGCCTTCGCCAGCTTGTCGTCGCCGCGCCGGGTCGCGCCGAAGACGCCGCCGATCAGCGCGCCGGTGATCGCACCCGAGTTGCGTTTGGCATTGGGGTCGGTCGAGGCGTCATAGCCCGTGCCGTAGGTGTCGGTGCAGGCGGTCAGGCCGATCAGGCCGGTCGCCGCGACGAGGAAGGGGATGTTCTTCTTCATGTCCGTGCTCTCGCGTGGGAATGCGCCCTTGAGGCGTCTCACCCGTTCTACGCGATCCCCCGGGATTTGTTCCATCCGATCTGTGCGGGTGGCGGTTCTTTGCCCATCACTTCTGGGCGAGGCACAGCAGCGCCGGGGCGATGCCGGCCTCGCGCCGTGCCGCCTCGCGCGCCAGCATCGCGCGCTTGACCGGCAGGCCCCAGTGATAGCCACCAAGCCCGCCCGACTTGCACAAGGCGCGGTGGCAGGGGATCAGATAGCTGATCGGGTTGCGCCCGACCGCGGTGCCGACGGCGCGCACCGCCGCAGGATTGCCGATCCGCGCGGCGATCTCGGAATAGGTCGTCACCTCGCCCGAGGGGATGGCAAGCAGCGCCTCCCAGACCTTGATCTGGAAGGGGGCACCGATCAGCGTCAGCGCCGCCTCGCCGCGGCCGCCGAGCGCCGCCTCGACCCAGGGGCGGATCGCGTCGGCCTCCTCGCGCAGCGTGGCGCCGGGCCAGCGCGCCGCCATGTCGGCGAAGGCCGCCTCGAAGCCGGTCTCGGCGGTGAAGGCGAGACCGCACAACCCGCGCGCGGTGGCGAAGGCCAGCGCCTCGCCGAAGGGCGAGGGGAAGCGGCCCCAGCGGATCGTCAGTCCGCCGCCGCCTGCGGCGAATTCACCCGGGGTCATCGCCTCCCAGCGAAGGAAGAGATCATGCAGCCGCGACGGGCCGGAGAGGCCCGCGCTGGCGGCGACCTCCTCGAGCGGCAGGCGTTCGGCCAGCAGCTCGCGCGCCAGATCGAGCGACAGATATTGCTGATAGCGCTTCGGCGAGACCCCGACCCAGGCCGAGAACACGCGCTGGAAATGCGCGGGCGAGAAGCCGAGCCGGGCCGCCAGATCGGTCAGCGGCAGCTCGCGCCGGTGCCCGCCCGCGGCCGCCTCGGCCCGGGCCGCGTCGATCTCGTGCAGCGCGCGCGAGATGACGCGGTAGTGGTAATCCTGCCGCTGCGCCTCGGCAGCGGCGTCGGGCAGGGCAGCGGCGTCGGGCAGGGCGGCGGGGGGAAGGGCAGTGTCGGACATCGGCGGGCTCGGGTCAGGACGGGATGACCGATCCTATCCCGAGGCAGCGCGCCGACGCGACCCGAAAGCTGCGCATTCGGCGTCTCAGGCGGCGATCACCCGGCGTCGCGCATTGCGGGCGCGGCAGAACATCTCGACCTCCCAGCGTTCGAGCCAGGACCGCGCCGCCTCGGCATGGGCCTCGGCAAGGCGCGGGCGCAGGGTCATGCGCAGTTCGGCCGGCAGCAGCGCCGCATAGGCGGCGTCGAGCTGCACCGAACTGACCCAGATTCCGTTCGCCAGTACGATTTCGGGGGCGTCGAACAGCAGGGTGTAGAGCGACTGCCGCCCCTCGACGCGCGGGGCGGTGCAGATCTCGGCGACGCGGCCGAACATCTCGCCCTCGGTGAACCAGAATTTGAGCTCGGGGCCGGCGAGCAGGATGCCAAGCCCGGGCGAGGCGATGGTCTCGTGCTCGGGATGGGTCGGTCCGAAGGCCGCGGCGGAAATCCGCAGCGGGCGCGACACCGCGGGCGCGCGCAGCGGCATCACATGATGGCCGAGCCAGACGAGCGGCCTCAGCCCGTGGTCGCGGGTGAGGATCTCGTCGCCCGGGCGCAGCCAGTCGATCGCCTGCGGCCCGTCGGCGGTGGCGATCATCGTGCCGGGGCCGAGGGCGGGCAGGCGGGCGATCTCTTCGGGGCCGGCGGCGCGGCCGGCGGTGGCGGGATGCGGCAGCTCGGTATAGTCGGCGCCGGAAGCGAGCGGTTCGGAGGCAATGAAAAGGCAGGGCAGCCCGTCGATATCGATCCGCTCGAGCCGCAGCATCCGCCCGCTTGCCGCGCGCAGCAGCAGCGGCAGCTCGGACGAGGCGATCCCGCTGGTGATGGGGCGGTCGAGCGCGTCGCGCAGCTCCGCCCCGTCTTCGGTCTGGACCAGCCGCCACAGCATCGTGCCCGGATCGAAGTCGGGGGCGAGCGACCAGACCTTGCGCTGCGGGTCGAAGCTGAGCGCCGACACCGGGTAGCCAACCTGCATCATCCTCTCCTGCCGTCTTGCGCGCCGATTCCCCGCCAATCTTCGCGCAACAGTGAAAATGTCGGGTTAACGGCACCGCCCCGGCGCGAAATTTCCCGGCCCCGGCACAGCCCCCTTGCCGGCGCGGGGCGGGGCGGGCAGAAGGGGGCATGGCACGCCAGTTCGATTATGAAACCATGCAGCAGGTGTTCCGCCGGTTCGCGGCGGCCGAGCCCCACCCGAAGGGGGAGCTCGAGCACACCAACGCCTTCACCCTGCTCGTCGCCGTGGCGCTCTCGGCGCAGGCGACGGATGCGGGGGTGAACAAGGCCACCCGCAGCCTGTTCCAGATCGCCGATACGCCCGCAAAGATGCTCGCCCTCGGCGAGGAGGGGCTGATCGAGCACGTCAAGACCATCGGCCTGTTCCGGCAGAAGGCGAAGAACGTGATGAAGCTCAGCGCGATCCTCGTCGAGCGCTTCGGTGGCGAGGTGCCGTCCTCGCGCGCCGCGCTGATGAGCCTGCCGGGGGTGGGGCGCAAGACCGCGAATGTGGTGCTGAACATCTGGTTCCACTATCCCGCGCAGGCGGTCGACACCCATATCTTCCGCATCGGCAACCGCACCGGCATCTGTCCGGGCAAGGATGTCGAGGCGGTCGAGCGCGCGATCGAGGACAACGTGCCCGTCGAATTCCAGCAACACGCACATCACTGGCTGATCCTGCATGGCCGCTACATCTGCACCGCGCGCAAGCCGCGCTGCGCCGATTGCCTGATCCGCGACCTGTGCGCCTTCGAGGAGAAAACCGCGTGAAGAAGTATCAGGTTGTCGGCATCGGCAACGCCATCGTCGATGTCATCGCGCAATGCGACGACAGCTTCCTCGAGCTGATGGGCATCGAGAAGGGCATCATGCAGCTGATCGAGCGCGAGCGCGCCGAGGTGCTCTATGCCGCGATGCGCGAGCGCACGCAGGCGCCGGGCGGCTCGGTCGGCAACACCATCGCCGGGCTCGGCAATCTCGGCCTCGACACCGCCTTCATCGGGCGGGTGCGCGACGATGCACTTGGCCGCTTCTACGAGGCGGCGCTGCACGGCGAGGGCACGGGCTTTCCGAACCCGCCGGTTGCCGCGGCCGAGCTGCCGACCTCGCGCTCGATGATCTTCGTCACCCCGGATGGCGAGCGCTCGATGAACACCTATCTCGGCATCTCGGCCGAGGTCTCGACCGAGGACGTGCCGCTCGAGGTGGTGGAAAACACCGAGATCCTGTTCCTCGAGGGCTATCTCTTCGACAAGGACTACGGCAAGGCGGCGTTCCTGAAGGCCGCGCAGGGCTGCCACCGCGGCGGCGGCAAGGCGGGGATCGCGCTGTCGGACCCGTTCTGCGTCGACCGTCACCGCGCAAGCTTCCGCCGTCTGGTGGCGGAGGAGATGGATTACGTCATCGGCAATCAGCACGAGTGGGAATCGCTCTATCAGACCGATCTCGAGACGGCGCTGGCGCAGGCCTCCGCGGACTGCGGGCTGGTGGTCTGCACCCGCTCGGGCGCCGACGTGGTGCTGATCCGCGGCGCGGAGCGGGTCGAGGTGCCGGTGCATCGCGTCGTGCCGGTCGATGCGACCGGGGCGGGCGACCAGTTCGCGGCGGGGTTCCTTTATGGCTATGCCACCGGGCAGAGCCTGAAGGTGGCGGGCGCCATGGGCTGCGTCGCCGCGGCCGAGGTCATCAGCCATTACGGCGCGCGGCCCGAAAGCGACATCAAGGCGCTGTTCCGGGCGAAGGGCCTGATCTGAGCGGGGGCCGGGCCATGGCGGCATCGCCTTATGACGACGCCTTCTACGCGCGTGAGCTGGCGCGCGGGCGCCACCGCGAGATCGTCGGGGGCCGCTGGGACGAGACCGGCACGGCGCAGATGGGCGCGTTGCGTGCGGCGGGGCTCTTGCCCGGCCACACGCTCCTTGACATCGGGGCGGGCTCGCTGCGGCTTGGCTGCAAGGCGGTGCCCTATCTCGAGCCGGGCCATTACTGGGCGACGGATGCCTCGCGCGCGATCCTCCTGGCGGGCCATGCGGCGGAACTGGATGATCCCGCCAGGCTCGATCCGGCGCAGCTGATCGAGGATGCGCGCTTCGACTTTCCGCGCGTGCCCGACACCATCACCCACGCCATCGCCTTCGCCGTCTTCCCGCATCTGCCGATGGCGATGCTGCGGCGCGCGATGACCGGGCTGCGGCGGTTTTCACGGCTGGAGCGGTTCCTGTTCACCGTCTTCCTCGCCCCCGATGCGGTGACCGCCGCGCAGCCCTACCGTCAGCCCGATGGCGTCGTCACCCATGACGTCCGGCCGCCCTATCACCTGCTCGAGGCGGATGTGCACGGCTTTGCCGCGCAGACCGGCTGGATCGCTACGCGCGAGACGCTGCGCCTGCCGCGCGGGCAGGTGCTGTTCACCGCCGTGCCGGCCGCCGCCTGAGGCGGCGCCGGTTCGGCTCAGTTGCCGAGCTTGGCGTGGACCTCGTCGAGATCGACCTCACCCAGCGGATACTTGTTGTCCGGGTCGTCGAAATCGTAGCGGAACAGCTGGAAGTCCTTCTTGTAGATCTCCCAGATCAGGTGGCGCGACAGGTCGTCGAAATACTCGCTGACTTTGTGCGCGCGCTTCGGCCCGTGGCCTTCCGATTCATTGAACTTTGGCACCTTGGCGAGGTCGACCGGCACCGGCGTGGTGATGTGGTCGAGCACCGACTGCATGCCCTCGTTGAACTTCTCGGTGAAGAAGATGTTGTCGTAGCGCCCGCCGTTCACGATGAAGGTCGAGATGTGGCCCGACATCGCCGACCAGTGGATGTCGGGCTCCATCGGCCGGCGCCAGCGGATGGTGTCGCGTGCGAACAGCAGGAAGCGGCGGAATGACTTGATCTGGTCGAACTCGAAATTGTCCTCGGGGCTGCCGACCTCGACGCCGTAGCGCTGGATCAGCTGCGGCACCAGATTGCCGCGGTAGCGCTTGCCGTTGCGCTGGATGCCGGCGATCTTGTCGAAGAACGAGCTGAGCAGCCGCGCATAGGGGTTGCGCACGCAGGTGAAGGCATAGCTCTTGTGCGCCTTCACGTTCTTCTCGATCAGCTTCTGGCTGTCCTCCTGCGACCACTTGTGCAGGCCGGAGGTCGAATCATGGATATCGCCGTCGAAGAACCGGCCATGGTCGGAGTAGAACATGATCTGCCCGATCGACGAGCAGGCGCATTTCGGAACCACCCGATAGACGACGCTTTCGCTTTCCGTCATCCACGTTCCTGGAAACCCCATGGATCTTGCCTCCTTGAACGACCGGGCGTCATCTTGACGTCGTGGCCGAAATATTTACTCACTACAGATCAAAGAACCTCTGTCTTTTCAATGTTCTTTGACGGTATCAAGGCAGATAGTACGTAACGGGCGAAAGAACTGTTTCTGGTATGGCTAAAATCGCCTTCATCCTGCTGACGCACAAGGACCCGGACGGGATCATCGCGCAGGCGCAGCGGCTGACGGCAACCGGCGATTACGTCTCGATCCATTTCGACGCCCGTGCCAAACCGGCCGATTTCGAGAAGATCCGCAGCGCGTTTGCCGACAACCCCTCGGTCACCTTCGCGGCGCGGCGGCTGAAATGCGGCTGGGGCGAGTGGAGCCTTGTCGCAGCCACGCTCGAGGCGGTGAAGGCTGCGGTCGCGGCCTTTCCGGAGGCGACGCATTTCTACATGCTCTCGGGCGACTGCATGCAGATCAAGACTGCCGAATTCGCCCATGCCTTCCTCGATGCGACCGATGTCGACTACATCGAAAGCTTCGATTTCTTCGCCTCGGACTGGATCAAGACCGGGATCAAGGAAGAGCGGCTGATCTATCGCCACTGGTTTAACGAGCGCACGCAAAGCTGGCTGTTCTACCGCAGCTTCGAGCTGCAGAAGGCGCTTGGCCTGGCCCGGGCGGTGCCCGAGGACATCCAGATGATGATCGGCTCGCAATGGTGGTGCCTGCGCCGGCACACGATCGAGGCGGTGCTGGCCTTCTGTACCGAGCGGCCTGACGTGATGCGCTTCTTCCGCACCACCTGGATCCCCGACGAGACCTTCTTCCAGACCATCGTGCGCCATGTCGTGCCGGAGAAGGAGATCCGCACCCGGACCCTCACCTTCCTGATGTTCACCGACTACGGTATGCCGGTGACCTTCTACAACGATCATTACGACCTGCTGCTGGCGCAGGACTTCCTGTTCGCGCGCAAGATCAGCGCCGACGCGGCCGAGCTCAAGCAGCGGCTTGGCGAGCTGTGGACGCAGACCGGCGTCAGCTTCCCGATCTCGAACGAGGGGCGCTCGCTTTACAAGTTCCTGACCGGCCGCGGCCGCATCGGGCGCCGCTTCGCGCCGCGCTTTTGGGAAACGGAAGCGAGCCTCGGGCGCGAGCGCACGCTGATGATGGTGGTGTGCAAGAAGTGGCATGTGGCGAAGCGGCTGGTCGAGCAGATCCGCCTGCGCACTGGCATTCCCGCAGTCGAGTACCTGTTCCATGAAGAGGGCGGCCTGCCGCATCTGGGCGGCATCGAGCGCACGGTGGAAAAGCGCAACCGCCACCGCCGGGCGCTGGTGCGGATGCTGTTCGACTATTTCCGTACCGACAAGCTGATCATCTGCGTCGATCCGGCCGATTTCGACATGATGCAGGATTTCGCCTCGGACAAGGCGACGGTGCGCATCCTCGAGGTCGAGTGCGACTTCACCGATGACTATCTCATCGGCCATGCCCGGCGCATCGGTCTCGCCGGTGACAGCACGCCGCAGGACGTGATCGACCGGCTCTTGCCGACGGTGCGCTTCGATCTGAAATTCGAGAGCGACCGGATGCGCGATGCGCGCTTCCCGATGTTCGTGCGGATGCGCGAAAGCGTGCCGGCCGAGGAGAACGCGACGCCGCTTGCGCGCTTTCTGAACGTCGAGCCCGAGGTTGCGCAGGACATCGCGGCGACCCATTATCTGTTCGTCGACTGAGGAGAGACCCGTGGCTTACGTCTACGATACGAACAACATCTTCGCCCGCATCCTGCGCGGCGAGATTCCGAACAACACCGTGCTGGAGACCGAGCACACGCTTGTCTTCTGCGACATCGCGCCGAAGGCGCCGGTGCATGTGCTGGCGATCCCGAAGGGGCCCTATGTCACCTACGACCACTTCTGCGCCGAAGCCTCGGATGCCGAGATCATCGACTTCACCCGCGCCTGTGCCAAGGTCTGCGCGATGCTCGGGATCGAGGCGAAGGACGGCGGCAAGGGCTTCCGCGCGATCACCAATTCCGGCGAGAACGGGGTGCAGGAAGTGCCGCATTTCCACCTGCACATCCTTGGCGGCCGCTCGCTTGGCCGGATGCTCGACCTCGACTGAGGGGCAGGGCGGCGGGTTCGGGGCCCCTTGCCCCGTTCCCGGCAATCGCTAATATGCCGCCAAAGGCGCGCCAGCGCCGCATTTCACGGAGCCGCAGATGACCGCAACCGCCCCCGACGCCCCCGAGACGCAAGTCGTGACCAGCTGGAAGGTCGCCTGTGACGGCGGCGAGGGTGCGCTTGGCCATCCGCGCGTCTGGCTGACGATCCCGCATGACACGGGCTGGGTCGAATGCCCCTATTGCGACAAGAAATACGTGATCGACCGCGAGCATGCGCAATCGGGCCACTGAGCCTGACGCATCTTCGTGCGCATGCGGGCGGCCCTCGGGCCGCCCGTTCGCATTTGCGGCCGCGTTTCGGGTTTCGGGGCGGGCGCGGCTGTGGCACAACGGGGGCCTGAACGGAGGGACCCCATGGCTTTCGGCAAAGGCTGCCACCTGCATCTGATCGACGGCTCTGCCTTCATCTTCCGCGCCTATCACGCGCTGCCGCCGCTGACCCGCAAGTCGGACGGGCTGCCGGTGGGGGCTGTGGCGGGCTTTTGCAACATGGTCTTCCGCTATATCGAGGACGCCAAGAACGGCGACGCGCCGACCCATGCGGCGGTGATCTTCGACTATTCCTCGAAGACCTTCCGCTCGGAAATCTTCCCCGAATACAAGGCGAACCGGCCGCCGCCGCCCGAGGATCTGCGCCCGCAGTTCCCGCTGACCCGCGAGGCAACGCGCGCCTTCAACATCGCCTGCAAGGAGATGGAAGGCTTCGAGGCCGACGACATCATCGCCACACTCGCCCGCGAGGCGCGAGAGGCGGGCGGGCGCGTCACCATCATCTCCTCCGACAAGGATCTGATGCAGCTTGTCGGCGGCGGCGTCGAGATGCTCGACGCGATGAAGAACCTGACGATCGGCCCCGAGGAGGTCGAGGCGAAATTCGGCGTGCCGCCCGAGAAGGTGGTCGACGTGCAGGCGCTGGCGGGCGATTCGGTCGACAACGTGCCGGGCGCGCCCGGCATCGGCATCAAGACCGCGGCACAGCTGATCCAGGAATACGGCGATGTCGAGACGCTGCTCGCCCGCGCCGAAGAGGTGAAACAGCCGAAGCGCCGCCAGACCCTGATCGACTTTGCCGATCAGATCCGGCTGTCGAAACGCCTCGTCACCCTCGACGATGCCGCGCCGCTCGATTTCACCCTCGATGATCTCGAAGTGAAGGACCCCGAGCCCGCGGCGCTGATGGCGTTCCTGAACCAGATGGAATTCCGCACCCTGACGAAGCGTGTGGCCGAGAAATTCGGCCTCGAGGTGCCGGTTGCGGCCCCGGCCGCGGTGTCCGAAACCGCCCCCGAGCGTGTCGGCGCCGGCGCGCGCGCCACCGCGCCCGCCGCTGTGCCCGAGGCGCCCTTCGACACCACGGCCTATGTCTGCATCCGCGACGGTGAAACGCTGGCCGCATGGCTTGCCGAGGCGCGCGCGACCGGGGTTCTCGCTGTCGATACCGAGACCACCTCGCTTGACGAGATGCAGGCCGATCTGGTCGGTGTCTCGCTCGCCACCGCGCCCGGGCGGGCGGCCTATGTGCCGCTCGGCCACAGCAGCGGCGGCGACGACCTCTTCGGCGGAGTCGAGCGCGCCGCAGGGCAGATGGACCCGGCCGAGGCGCTGGCGCTGCTGAAGCCCGTGCTCGAGGATCCGGCCATCCTGAAGATCGGCCAGAACATGAAATACGACTGGAAGATCTTCGCCCGGCAGGGGATCCGCGTCGCGCCGATCGCCGACACCATGCTGATGAGCTATGCGATGTTCGCCGGCCTGCACGGCCACGGCATGGACGCGCTGAGCACGGAATACCTCGGCCACACCCCGATCCCGATCAAGGAGCTCCTCGGCTCGGGCAAGGCGCAGATCACCTTCGACAAGGTCGCGATCGACAAGGCCGTGCCCTATTCGGCCGAGGATGCCGACATCACCTTCCGGCTCTGGCGCCGTTTCGCTCCGATGCTGCACCGCGCCGAGGTGACCACCGTCTACGAGACGCTCGAGCGCCCGCTGGTGCCGGTGCTGGCCGAGATGGAGATGGCGGGGGTGAAGGTCGACACTTCGGTGCTTGCCCGCATGTCGAACGTCTTCGCACAGCGCATGGCCGGGCTCGAGGCCGAGATCCAGGAGGTGGCGGGGCAGCCCTTCAACGTCGGCTCGCCGAAGCAGCTCGGCGAGATCCTGTTCGAGCAGATGGGGGTCGAGGGCGGCGCGCGCGGCAAGGCCGGCGCCTGGTCGACCGGCGCCGATGTGCTCGAGGACATCACCACGCTCGAGGACACCAACCCGCAGGCCGCACGGCTCGCCGCCAAGGTGCTCGACTGGCGCCAGATCTCGAAGCTGAAATCGACCTATACCGATGCGCTGCAGGGCCATGTGAACCCCGACACCGGGCGCGTGCATACCTCCTACAGCATCGCCGGTGCCAACACCGGCCGGCTCGCCTCGACCGATCCGAACCTGCAGAATATCCCGGTCCGCTCGGACGAGGGGCGGCGCATCCGCGAGGCTTTCGTCGCCCCCGCGGGGCGGCGGATCGTCTCGCTCGACTACAGCCAGATCGAGCTGCGCATCCTCGCCCATGTCGCCGATATCCAGGCCCTGCGCGACGCCTTCTACCACGGGCTCGACATCCACGCGATGACCGCCTCCGAGATGTTCGGCGTGCCGATCGAGGGCATGGATCCGATGGTGCGCCGGCAGGCGAAGGCGATCAACTTCGGGGTGATCTACGGCATCTCGGCCTTCGGTCTTGCCCGCAACCTGCGCATCCCGCGCGCCGAGGCGCAGGCCTTCATCGACCGCTATTTCGAGCGTTTCCCGGGCATCCGCACCTATATGGACAGCACCATCGCCTTCGCCAAGGAGAACGGCTTCGTGCGCACCCTGTTCGGGCGCAAGATCCACACCCCCGAGATCAACGACAAGGGGCCGCGGGCGGGCTTTGCCAAACGCGCCGCGATCAACGCCCCGATCCAGGGCGCGGCGGCCGACATCATCCGCCGCGCGATGATCCGGATGCCCGCGGCAATCGCCGGGCTCGACGCGAAGATGCTCTTGCAGGTGCACGACGAGTTGATCTTCGAGGTGGCCGAGGCCGATGTTGCGCAACTGATGGGCGCCGCGCGCGACATCATGGAAGGCGCGGCCGAACCGGTGGTGAAGCTCTCGGTGCCGCTCGTCGTCGAGGCGGGGCAGGGGGCAAGCTGGGCCGAGGCGCATTGACCCTGGCCGCGGGTGGCGCAAGGATGGGCCGGCCGCCCGCCCCCGGGCGGCGCCAGCACCGGGCCCTCCCATGCCGCACGACCACACCCACGACCAAGGCCATCACCACCACCATCACCTGAGCGCCGAGACCGGCGACCGGTTGGTGGTCTGGGCGGTGGCGATCAACGTCCTGCTGACCGTTGCGCAGGTGCTCGGCGGCTGGATGGCCGATTCCGTCGCGCTGATCGCCGATGGCGTGCACAACTTCTCGGATGCGGCGGCGCTGGTCCTCGCTTTCGGCGCGCGCCGCCTCGCCCGCCGCGGTCCGAGCCCCGCGATGAGCTTCGGCTGGGACCGGGCCGAGGTGGTGGCGGCGCTGGTGAACTATGTCGCGCTGATCCTCGTGGCGCTGTGGCTCCTGGCCGAGGCCGCGGGCCGTCTGGCGAACCCGCCCGCGGTTGCGGGCTGGCCGGTGGTCTGGCTGGCGCTTCTCGCCCTCGTCATCGACCTTGGCACCGCGGCGCTGACCTTCCGCCTGGCGAAGGACAGCGTGAACATCCGCGCCGCCTTCCTGCACAATCTGGCCGATGCCGGCGCTTCGGTTGCGGTGATCGTCGGCGGCGTGATGATCCTGCTGTGGGATTTCCGCCTCGTCGATCCGGTGCTGACCATCGCGATCTCGGCGATCATCCTGTGGCATGTCGCGGGCGAGATCCGGCCGGTGCTGCGCATCCTGATGCTCGGCGCGCCGCCCGAATGCGACTGCACCGATGTCGCCACCCGGCTTGCCGCGATCGAGGGGGTCGAGGGCGTGCATCACCTGCACATCTGGGCGCTCGACGAAAAGCGCGACGCGCTCGAGGCGCATCTGGTGCTGGCCGAGGGGGCGGATTACGCCGCGACCATCGCCCGGGCCAAGGCGATGCTGGCGGCCGATTTCGACATCCGCCACGCCACGCTCGAACCCGAGACCCGTGCCGCCGGCTGCGCCGATCAGGCCGCGGCCGGCGGTTGCGCCTGACGCCCTCTTTTTCTTGGCATAAATACTCCCGGGGGTGCGGGGGCAGGCAGCCCCCGCCGCGCGTCCCGCCCAGCCCGGCCGGAGGCTCAGATCCCGCTCAGCTCCGCCATCGGGATGATCGGGAAGAATTCCCCCCGCGAGGTCAGACCCAGCCAGTCCTCGCCCTCGAACGGGGCGGGGGTGGCGATCTCGACGAGGCGATAGAAGGTCTTGCGGTCGATCAGCGCCTCGAGCCCGCGGCGGATGTGGATGTAGGGGCTGGGTTCGCCATCGGCCGCGCGGGTGACGCGGATCCTGTGCTCGGGCCCGGCGGTGACCACGTCGCCGACATTCGTGGTGAAGCTCAGTGCCTGATCGGCGCCGGTGCCCGAGACCTCGCAATCGACCGCGACGAAAGGCGCGTCGACAACGCGGATGCCGACCTTCTCGACCGGGGTGACGAGAAAGTATTTCCCGTCCTCAAGTTTCAGGATCGAGGCGTAAAGCTTCACCAGCGGCACCCGCCCGATCGGCGTGCCCAGATAGAACCAGGTGCCGTCGCGGCGGATCTCCATGTCGATATCGCCGCAAAAGGGCGGGTTCCACAGGTGCACGGGCGGCGGCCCCTTGCGGTGCGCCTGCGTCGCGGCCGCGGCGATGCCTTCGGCACTCGGGGCTTTCACGGTCTTTTGTGAGTCGTCGGTCTCGGTCATCGGCTCTTTGCGATTGGGTCGGGGGCGGATATCTGTTCAGATGACCATAACGTCCAGGGGAGCCACTGTCATGACCGAAGACCTCGTGAGCGAAATCGAGCGCCTCGGCGCCAGGCTCGGCGCGGCGCGGGCCTCGGTCAACCGCCGCTTCATCGGCCAGGAGCGGGTGGTCGAACTGGTGCTTGCCGCGATGCTCTCGGGCGGGCACGCGCTGCTGGTCGGCCTGCCGGGGCTCGGCAAGACCATGCTCGTCGACACGCTCGCCACGGTGATGGGGCTGAACCCGGGCCGGATCCAGTTCACCCCCGATCTGATGCCTGCGGACATCCTCGGCTCGGAAGTGCTCGAGACCGCGCCCGACGGCAGCCGCGCCTTCCGCTTCCTCGGGGGCCCGGTCTTCTGTCAGCTCTTGATGGCCGACGAGATCAACCGCGCCTCCCCGCGCACGCAATCTGCCCTGCTGCAGGCGATGCAGGAGCGCGAGGTGACGGTCGCCGGCGTGCACCGGCCGCTCGGGCCGCCCTTCCACGTGCTCGCGACGCAAAACCCGATCGAGCAGGAGGGCACCTATCCGCTGCCCGAGGCACAGCTTGACCGGTTCCTCGTGCAGGTCGACGTCGAATACCCGACCCGCGATACCGAGCGCGAGATCCTGCTGGCCACCACGGGGGCAAGCGAGGCCGAGGCGATCCGCGTCTTCTCGGCCGCGGAGCTGATCGCCGCACAGGCGCTGGTGCGGCGGATGCCGGTCGGCGAAAGCGTGGTCGAGGCGATCCTCGATCTCGTCCGCGCCTGCCGCCCGGGCGAGCCCGAGGCGCTGCCGGTGGTGCGCGAAGCCCTTGCCTGGGGCCCCGGCCCGCGTGCGGCGCAGGCGCTGATGCTGACGGTGCGGGCGCGGGCGCTGCTGAACGGCCGCCTCGCCCCCTCGGTCGAGGATGTCGTGGCGCTCGCCCGTCCGGTGCTCAGCCATCGCATGGCGCTCGGCTTTGCCGCCCGCGCCCGCGGCGAGACCCTGTCGCAGGTGATCGCCCGCGTCGCGGCCGAGGTGACCGGGATCGAGATCGAGGCGGCTGCGTGAGCCTTCCCGGCCCCGAGATCGCCGCGCTGTCGCTGCGCCGCGAGGCGGAGCGAACGGCGGGCGCGCTGCCTGCGCTTCTGGTCGCGGCCGAACGGCTCGCGGCCACGGTTCAGATGGGCGGCCACGGCCGGCGCCGTGCCGGCCCGGGCGAGGAGTTCTGGCAATACCGCCCCGCCCATTCGGGCGATGCCGCGCGCTTTGTCGACTGGCGCCGCTCGGCGCGGTCCGACACGCAATTCGTGCGCGACCGGGAATGGCAGCTGGCGCAGTCGCTGTCGCTCTGGGTCGACGGTTCGGCCTCGATGCGCTTCACCGGCGCCCCCTCGGGGCGGGGCGCGCGCCCGACCAAGGGCGCGCGCGCCCGGCTGCTCGCGCTGGCGCTTGCCGTGCTCGCGGTGCGGGGTGGCGAACGGGTGGGGCTCACCGGCCCGCTCGCCCCGCCGCGCCCGGGCCGGGCGCAGCTGATGACGCTTGCCACGCTCCTGGGCGACGATACGGCCCCCGGCCCCGATTACGGCACGCCCGAGGTCGCGGGTATCGCCGCGCAGGGGCGGGCGGTGTTCCTGTCCGATTTCTTCGGTGACATCGAGGCGATTGCCGCCGCGCTTGGCGCGCTCGCCGATCGCGGCGTGACCGGGGTGATGCTGCAGATCCTCGACCCGGCCGAGGAGGACTTCCCCTTCGACGGCCGCACCATCTTCGAATCGATGGGCGGCGGGCTGCGCCACGAGACGCGCGAGGCTGCGGACCTGCGCGCCCGCTACCGCGCCCGGCTGGCCGAGCGGCGCGACCGTCTGGCCCGGATGGGGGCCGAGGCGGGCTGGCAATTCTCTACCCACCGCACCGCGACCCCGCCCGAGGCGGCGCTCCTGTGGCTGCACGCGGCGCTGGAACGGGGGCGGGGATGACGATCTTCGGCCCCCTCGGCTTCACCGCACCTTGGCTGCTGCTGGGCCTCGCGGCGCTGCCGATCCTGTGGTTCCTGCTGCGCGCGACACCGCCCGCGCCGGTGCGCCGCCGCTTCCCGGGCGTGGCGCTGCTCGCCGGCCTTGCCGACGAGGAGGTGCAGGCCGAGCGCACGCCCTGGTGGCTGCTCGCGCTGCGCATGGCGGCGCTTGCCGCGGCGATCCTCGGCTTTGCCGGCCCGGTGCTGCACCCGGTGCTGGTCGCGCCGGGGCAGGGGCCGCTGCTGATCGTCGAGGATGGCGGCTGGCCCTCGGCCCGCGATTGGCCGCGCCGGCTCGAGCGGATCTCGCGCGCGCTGACCGAGGCCGCGGCGGCCGGGCGCCCGGTGGCGCTCGTCTCGCTTGCCGATCCGCCGCCCGCGCCGCCCGCCTTCGTCAACGCGGCCGATCTCGAGGCCGGCCTGCCCGGCCTTGCCCCGAAACCCTGGGAGCCCTCGCCCGATCTCGACCCGGCGAAGATCCTGCCTGCCGGTCGGTTCGACACGCTGTGGCTCTCGGACGGGCTTGACCGCGCCGGGCGGGCGGGGCTGGTCGCCGCCGTCACCGCGCGCGGCGCGCTGCGGGTCTGGCAGCCGGGCACGCCGGTGCTGGCGCTTGGCCCCGCGACGGTCGAGGGGCGGGTGGTCTCGCTGCCGCTTTTGTCCGCGCCCCCGGTCTCGGGCGATTACGAGATCACCGCGATCGGCCCCGACCCCTCGGGGATCGAGCGGGAACTGGCGCGTGAGACGGTGCACCCGCAAAACGCGACCGAGGCCCTCGCCCGTTTCGACCTGCCGCCCGAGCTGCGCAACCGCGTCGCCCGTTTCGAGATTGCCGGCATCCGTTCGGCCGGCGCGGTCAGCCTGACCGATGACGCGGTGAAGCGGCGCAAGGTGGCGCTGATTTCCGCCGCCGCACCGCGCGAGGGGCTGGAGCTGCTGTCGCCGCTGCATTACCTGCAGCAGGCGCTGGCCCCCACCGCCGATCTGATCGAGGGCACGCTCGAAGACGCGCTCGTCGCCAATCCCGACGTGGTGATTCTGGCCGATGTCGGCGAGGTCGCCGAGGCCGACGCGCTCGCAGATTGGGTCGAAAAGGGCGGGCTGCTGATCCGTTTCGCCGGCCCGCGCATGGCGGCGGCCGACACCGCGGGCGATGTCCTGCTGCCGGTGCGGCTGCGGCAGGGCGGGCGCTCGGTCGGCGGTACGATGAGCTGGGGCGAGCCGCGCCGTCTGGCGCCCTTCCCCGAGGCCTCGCCCTTCGCGGGCCTTGCCGTGCCCGAGGATGTGACCGTGCGCGAGCAGGTGATGGCCGAGCCCGGCCCCGAGCTTGCCGGGCGCACCATCGCCGCGCTTGCCGATGGCACGCCGCTCGTCACCCGCGCGGCCTTTGGCGCGGGCGAGGTGGTGCTGTTCCACGTCACCGCGAATGCCGACTGGTCGAACCTGCCGCTCTCGGGCCTGTTCCCGCAGATGCTCGACCGCCTCGCGGTGTCGAGCCGCGCCGCCGCCCCCACCGCCGCCGACCTTGCCGGCCGCACCTGGGTGCCGGTGAAGCGGCTTGATGGCTTTGGCCGGATCGAGACCGCCGAGGCTGCCGCCGGCGTGCCGGGCGAGGTGCTGGCCGAGGCGACCCCGGGCCCCGACCTGCCGCCCGGCATCTATGCCGCCGATGACCGCAGCGTCGCGCTCGATGCGCTGGCGCGCGGGCGGGTGCTGGCGCCGGCCCACTGGCCGCTCGGCGTGACGCTCGAGGGGCTGGCCGCGCCGCGGCAGATGCCGCTCAAGGGCGCGCTTCTGGCCGTGGCGCTGCTGGCGCTGCTGATCGACATTCTTGCTTCGCTCGCCCTGGCCGGGCGGTTGCGCGGCCCGCGCGCGGGCACGGCGGTGCTGGTTCTGGCGGCCGCCCTTGGCATGGCGCCGCAGGCGCGGGCAGAGGACACGATGCCGATCGACCGTGCGGTCGAGGCCGCCTCGAACGTTGTCCTCGCCTATGTGCCGACCGGGGATGCGGCGATCGACCGGGTGTCGATGGCGGGGCTGCGCGGGCTGACGCAGGTGCTGACCCGGCGCACCACGGTCGAGCCCTCGGCGCCGATGGAGCTGAACCTCGAGACCGATGATCTGGCGCTCTTCACCCTGATCTACTGGCCGGTGACGGCGGACGAACCCGCGCCCTCGGCCGCGGCCTATGCCAAGCTGAACCGCTTCCTGCGCGGTGGCGGGATGATCCTGTTCGACACCCGCGACGCCGATCTGGCCGGCATGGGCACCGCGACCGACGCCGGGCGGCGGCTGCAGGCGCTGGCCGCGCCGCTCGAGATTCCGCCGCTCGAACCGATCCCGGCCGATCATGTGCTGACCCGCAGCTTCTACCTGCTGCAAAGCTTCCCTGGCCGCTATGACGGGCCGATCTGGGTCGAGGCCGCGGCCGAGGCCGAGACCACCGAGGGCATGCCCTTTCGCAACCTGAACGACGGCGTGACGCCGGTGGTGATCGGCGGCAACGACTGGGCCGCGGCCTGGGCCGTCGATGACGTGGGCGAGCCGATGTTCCCGCTCGGCCGCGGCTCGGCCGGCGAGCGCCAGCGCGAGATCGCCTGGCGTTTCGGCGTGAACCTGGTGATGCATGTGCTGACCGGCAATTACAAATCCGACCAGGTGCATGTGCCGGCCTTGCTGGAAAGGCTGGGGCAATGAGTGGGCTTTCGGTGATCTTCGCGCCGCTGCTGCCCTGGGCGGTGATTGCCGCGGGCGCGGGGCTGGCGGCGTTGCTGCTGGCGCTGGCGCTCTGGCGCGGGCTGCGGGGCTGGGCGCTGCGCGCGCTCGCCGCGCTCGCCCTGCTGGGCGCGCTCGCGCAGCCCTCGCTGCAGCGCGAGGAGCGCACGCCGCTTTCGGACATCGTGCTGCTGATCGACGACCGCACCGCCTCGCAGACGCTGTCCGACCGCGCGGCACAGACCGATGCGGCGGTGGCGCGCCTTGCGGCCGAGGTGCAGGCGCTCCCCAATACCGAGCTGCGCCGGATCACCGTGCCCGACGGCGCGAAGAACGCCGGCACCCAGATCGGCGCGGCGCTGGCCGAGGCGCTGGCGGCCGAGCCGCGCGCCCGCGTCGCCGGCGCCATCGTCGTCACCGACGGGCAGGCGCATGACGCCGAGCTTGCCCCCGCGCTGCCCGCGCCGTTGCAGCTGGTGCTGACCGGCCATGCGAGGGACTGGGACCGGCGCCTGCTGATCGAGACCGCCCCCGCCTTCGGCATCATCGGCGAGGAGACGCGGATCCGGCTCAAGGTGCTCGACGAGGGCGCGGTGCCGACCGCGGCAGGGACCGAGGCCGATCTGACTATCTCGATCGACGGTGGCGAGGCGCGCAGCTATCGCGTCGAGGTCGGGCAGGATCTGGAACTGCCGCTGACACTTGAACACGGCGGGCAGAACGTCGTGCAGTTCACCCTTGCCCCCGCACCCGGCGAGCTGACCGCGCGCAACAACGCTGCGGTGGTGCAGATCAACGGCGTGCGCGACCGGCTGCGGGTGCTGCTCGTTTCGGGCCAGCCGCATGCGGGCGAGCGCACCTGGCGCAACCTGCTGAAATCGGACGCGGGCGTCGACCTCGTGCATTTCACCATCCTGCGCCCGCCCGAGAAGCAGGACGGCGTGCCGGTGTCGGAACTGTCGCTGATCGCCTTCCCGACGCAGGAGTTGTTCATCGACAAGATCGACGAGTTCGATCTGATCATCTTCGACCGCTACGGCGAGCGCGGCATCCTGCCGCCCGCCTATTTCGCCAATATCCGCGATTACGTCGAACGCGGCGGCGCGGTGCTGATCTCGGCCGGGCCCGAATTCGCCACCGTCGAGAGCCTGTGGCAGACGCCGCTGGGCGAGATCATGCCGGCGCGGCCGACCGGGCGGGTGCTGTCCGAGGCCTATCTGCCGCGTCCGACCGAGCTTGGCCTGCGCCATCCGGTGACCGCGGGGCTCGAGGGCGCACCGCCGCCCGAGGGCGAGCCCGGGCCGAAGCACTGGGGCCGCTGGCTGCGGCAGATCGAGCTGACCGACGCCACCGGCGAGGTGGCGATGACGGGCGCCGAGGACAAGCCGCTTCTGGTGCTGTCGCATGCCGGCAAGGGGCGGGTGGCGCTGCTCGCCTCGGATCACCCGTGGCTGTGGGATCGCGGCTTCGAGGGCGGGGGGCCACAGCTCGAACTGCTGCGCCGGATCGCACACTGGGAGATGAAGGAGCCCGAGCTCGAGGAAGAGGCGCTGATCGCCGAGGTCGAGCCGGGCAGCCTGTCGCTCACCGTGACGCGGCGCACGATGAAGGAAGCGCCGGGGCCGGTCACGGTGACGCTGCCCGATGGGGCGACGCAGGATCTGGCGCTGACCGAGGCGGGGCCCGGCCGGTTCAGCGCGCGCTGGCAGGCGCCGGGGCCGGGGCTCTACCGGCTGAAGCAGGGCGATCTGGAGCGGGTGGTGGCGCTCGGCCCCGCCGCGCCGCGCGAGTTCGAGGGCACGATCGCGAGTGCCGCGCCGCTGAGCGCCGCGGTGCAGGCCTCGGGCGGCGGGGTGAGCCGGCTTGAGGACGGCATCCCCGCGGTACGCACGGTGCGCGAGGGGCGGCTCTCGGCCGGGCGCGGCTGGATCGGCATCACGCCGCGCGGTGCGGCGGCGGTGGCCGACATCCGGGTGAGCCCGGTGCTGCCCGCCTGGGCCTGGCTCGCGCTTGCAGCACTGCTGAGCGTGGCGGCCTGGCTTTCCGAGGGCCGGGGGCGGCGCCGGGGCTGAGCGCGGCCAAGGGGCGCTGCCCCTCGGCCTGCGGCCTCACCCCGAGGTCTTTTCGGCAAGGAGAAAGCAGGGGCGGGTCTTTTGGAGACGGCGCGGTGCTTTCGCGCGACGAGGCGCCGGAAATGCGAAGGCCTCCGCCCGGGGGACGGGCAGAGGCCAAGGGCAGGGCGGACGCCGCGCAAGCGCGGCGTGGCCAGGGCTCAGCGGCTGAACTTCTTGTATTTCACCCGCTTCGGCTCAGCGGCATCGGGGCCCATGCGGCGGATCTTGTCGTTCTCGTAATCCTCGAAGTTGCCTTCGAAGAATTCGACATGCGCCTCGCCCTCGAAGGCGAGGATGTGGGTGCACAGACGGTCGAGGAAGAAGCGGTCGTGCGAGATGATGATCGCGCAGCCGGCGAAATCCTCGATCGCCGCTTCGAGCGCCTGCAGCGTTTCCACGTCGAGGTCGTTCGTCGGTTCGTCGAGGAGCAGCACGTTGCCGCCCGATTTCAGCAGCTTGGCCATGTGCACGCGGTTGCGTTCACCGCCCGAAAGCAGCCCCACCTTCTTCTGCTGGTCGGAGCCCTTGAAATTGAACGCGCCGACATAGCTGCGCGAGTTCACCGTGGCCTCGCCGAGCTGGATCAGCTCGGCCCCGCCCGAGATCTCTTCCCAGACGTTCTTCTCCGGATCGAGCGCGTCGCGCGACTGGTCGACATAGGAGAGCTTCACCGTCTCGCCGATGGTGACGGTGCCGGCGTCGGGCGCCTCCTGGCCGGTGATCATCTTGAACAGCGTCGACTTGCCGGCGCCGTTCGGGCCGATCACACCGACGATCGCCCCCGGCGGGATCGAGAACGAGAGATTCTCGATCAGCTGCTTGTCGCCGTAATGCTTCGAGATGCCGTCGAGCTCGATCACCTTGCCGCCAAGGCGCGGGCCGTTCGGGATGATGATCTGCGCGGTGCCGACCCGTTCCTTCTCGGACTGGTCCGCCATCTTCTCATAGGCCGAGATACGCGCCTTCGACTTCGCCTGACGCGCCTTGGCGCCGGCGCGGATCCACTCGAGTTCCTTGGCCATGACTTTCTGCTTGGCCTTGTCCTCGCGCGCTTCCTGTTCGAGCCGCTTCGCCTTCTGCTCGAGCCAGGCGGAGTAGTTGCCCTCGTAGGGGATGCCGCGGCCGCGCTCGAGCTCGAGAATCCACGAGGTGATGTCGTCGAGGAAGTAGCGGTCGTGGGTGACGATCAGGATCGTGCCCTTGTACTCGATCAGGTGCTTTTGCAGCCAGGCGATGGTTTCGGCGTCGAGGTGGTTGGTCGGTTCGTCGAGGAGCAGCATGTCGGGCGCCTCGAGCAGCAGCTTGCACAGCGCCACGCGGCGCCGTTCACCGCCCGAGAGGGTGGCGACATTGGCGTCATCGGGCGGGCAGCGCAGCGCCTCGAGCGCGATGTCGACCTGGCTGTCGAGATCCCACAGGTTCTCGGCGTCGATCTCGTCTTGCAGCCGCGCCATCTCCTCGGCGGTGTCGTCCGAGTAGTTCATCGCGAGCTCGTTGTAGCGTTCGAGCTTGGCGGTCTTTTCCGCGACACCCTCCATGACGTTCTCGCGCACGGACTTGGCGTCGTCGAGCTGCGGCTCCTGCGCCAGATAGCCGACCTTGGCGCCCTTGGCGGCCCAGGCCTCGCCCTGGAAGTCCTTGTCGATGCCGGCCATGATCTTCAAGAGCGTCGACTTACCGGCGCCGTTCACGCCGACGACGCCGATCTTCACGCCGGGCAGGAAGTTCAGGCGGATGTTCTCGAAGCATTTCTTGCCGCCCGGATAGGTCTTCGAGACGCCGTCCATGTGATAGACGTATTGATACGAGGCCATTCAGCGCACCTTTCGGGGAAATTCGGGTTTTCCGCTAGATAGGCGAAACACCCCCCCGAGGGAAGGGCCTCTGCCCCGCCCCCTCTTCTGCCCCGGTGAAATTTCAAGGGGCGAGATCTGTGCAAGAATGCGCATTGTCATGTTTATCCTTGGGCATTTTCAATTTATTCGAACAGGCCTATCTCACTCTCACAGCGACGGGGAACCCCGAAGCGGACAGATAACCGACTGAAAAGTCGAGGATACGGAGAGAAAAGATGAAACGGAACATGGCTTATTCGGCGCTTGCGCTGGTGCTTTCGGCGGGTGTGGCCTCGGCGGCCGATGTGAACCCGGGCCTGCAGCAGATCGCCAACTATCTCGGTGTCGATGCCGGCGCTTACAGCGCGACGGAGCTGCATCAGCTGCTCGGCGCGCGCGATGCGGGCGACCAGAGCAGCTACGACTACTTCCTGAAGCGCGTGGGCGCGACCGAAGCTGCGGCCGTCACCGCCGGCAAGGCGCAGATCGCGGCGCAGGTCGGGCTGAACCCGGCCGAATACACCACGGCCGAGCTGATCCGCGTGCAGCAGGCGCAGCGTCAGGGCGATCTGCAGACGGTGAGCTTCGTCGTCTCGCACCAGAACCGCAACACCGTCGTGAACCCGCAGGTCGCGATGGGGCGTGACAGCTGACCGGCCGATCGCGGACGGCAGGATGACAAGACGGACGGAGCTGTGCGGATGCGGCGATGACCGCCCCGGCTCCAAGGAACGGAGAGAAAAGATGAAACGGAACATGGCTTACTCGGCGCTTGCGCTGGTGTTTTCGGCGGGTGTGGCCTCGGCGGCCGATGTGAACCCGGGCCTGCAGCAGATCGCCAACTATCTCGGTGTCGATGCCGGCGCTTACAGCGCGACGGAGCTGCATCAGCTGCTCGGCGCGCGCGATGCGGGCGACCAGAGCAGCTACGACTACTTCCTGAAGCGCGTGGGCGCGACCGAAGCTGCGGCCGTCACCGCCGGCAAGGCGCAGATCGCGGCGCAGGTCGGGCTGAACCCGGCCGAATACACCACGGCCGAGCTGATCCGCGTGCAGCAGGCGCAGCGTCAGGGCGATCTGCAGACGGTGAGCTTCGTCGTCTCGCACCAGAACCGCAACACCGTCGTGAACCCGCAGGTCGCGATGGGGCGTGACAGCTGAGCCGACCCGCAAGGGATCAGGCAGCAGGGGCGGTCCGTCGGGCCGCCCTTTTGCTGTGTCCTCAGCAGCCCTTCGCGAAGACCTGAACGAACCAGGGGCCGGCGTCGCCCTGACGCGGCACATAGCCGATGCCGAGCGAGGTCATCCCGCGGCGCAGGATATTGGCGCGGTGCCCGGGCGAGACCATCAGCGCCTGCATCGCTCGTTCCGGGCTTTTCCAGTCGAGCGAGATGTTCTCGGCGGTCAGGCAGGTGCGGAAACCGGCGCGCTTGACCCGGACCTTCGGCGTCGACCCATTCGGCTCGACATGGTCGAAATAGCCCTTCGCCGCCATGTCGCAGGCATGGGCCTGGGCGGCCCGGTTCAGCTTGGCGTCGACCTTCAGCGGCGGCAGGCCGTGGGTCCGGCGCTCGGCATTCACCATCTGCGCCATCTGCGACACCACGGGTTCGGAGACGGTGCAGGCGCCCTGGCTGGTCACCGCGCCCGCGGTTTGCGGCACGGCGAGGGACAACAGCAGCAGCAGGGCAGGGCGGGTCAGGGTCATTTCATCCTCCGGCTGCGGCGAACCTGCCGCAAACGGAGGCCACTGTCCGCCCCAAATCGGGCGCGATCATGGCAGGCGGCGAAAAACCGCCCGCCGCTCAGATCCGCCGGCCCCAGAGATCGTATTCCGAGGCGTCCTCGACCTCGACCATCAGCATGTCGCCGGGCTGCAGCCCCTCGAAATCCTCGTCGATGAACAGGTTGCCGTCGATCTCGGGGGCGTCGGCGCGGGTGCGGCAGGTAGCGCCCTCCGCGTCCACCTCGTCGACGATCACCTGTTGCAGGCTGCCGACCTTCGCCGCGAGTTTCGCTTCCGAGATCGCCTGCGCCTTCTCCATGAACCGCTCCCAGCGGTCCTGCTTGATCTCTGCGGGCACGTGGTCGGGCAGCGCGTTCGAGCGCGCGCCCTTGACGTTTTCGTATTGGAAGCAGCCGACGCGGTCGAGCTGCGCCTCGTCCATCCAGTCCAGAAGATACTGGAATTCCGCTTCCGTCTCGCCGGGATAGCCGACGATGAAGGTCGAGCGCAGGACGATCTCGGGGCAGGCGGCGCGCCAGGCGGCAATCTCGTCAAGCGTCTTCGCCGAGGCGGCGGGCCGCGCCATGCGCTTCAGCACCTCGGGGTGGGCGTGCTGGAACGGGATGTCGAGATAGGGCAGCACGCCGCCGCCGGCGCCGGTCTCGGCCATGATCGGGATCAGGTCGCGCACATGCGGGTAGGGATAGACGTAATGCAGCCGCACCCAGGCCTCGGCCTCGCGCGCCATCCGGCCCATCTCGCGGGCGAGATCGGTGATATGGGCGCGCACCTCGCCGCCCTTCCAGGGGCTGAGGTCGTGCTTGCGGTCGAGGCCATAGGCCGAGGTGTCCTGCGAGATCACCAGAAGCTCGCGTACCCCGGCCTCGAGCAGTTTCTCGGCCTCGCGCAGCACCGCGTGCGCCGGGCGTGAGACCAGCTTGCCGCGCATGTCGGGGATGATGCAGAACTTGCAGGCGTGGTTGCAGCCCTCGGAAATCTTCAGATAGCTGTAATGGCGCGGCGTCAGCTTGACCCCGGTCGCCGGCAGCAGGTCGATGAACGGATCGGGCGCGGGCGGCACGGCGCCATGCACGGCATCCAGAACCTGCTCGTATTGCTGCGGCCCGGTCACAGCCAGAACCTTGGGGTGCACGCCGGTGATGAACTCGGGCTCGGCGCCCAGACAGCCGGTCACGATCACCTTGCCGTTTTCCGTCAGCGCCTCGCCGATCGCCTCGAGGCTCTCGGCCTTGGCGGTGTCGAGAAAGCCGCAGGTGTTGACGATCACCGCATCGGCGCCGGTGTAATCGGGCGAGATCGCATAGCCCTCGGCGCGCAGCCGGGTCAGGATCCGCTCGCTGTCGACCAGCGCCTTCGGACAGCCGAGCGAGACCATGCCGATCGTCGGCTGGCCCTCGCGGCGGGGCTTGTCGAAACGGGGATGCGGCGCCAGATCGGGGCGCAGGTTCGGGGGGTTCTGGCTCATCTCGCCCTCTCGACGGCAAAGGCGGGCCGCGCGACCCGCCCTTTCATCTTGCTGAAAATACCTCGGGGTGCGGGGCAGGGCCCCGCGCGCCCGCTCACCGCCGCCGGTCGCGCCGGGTGCTCATCGGCTGGAACGCGACCGAGACATGCGCCTCGCAATAGGGTTTGCCGGGCTGGCTCGGCAGGCCGCAGAAATAGAAGTTGTCGGTCGCCGGGTCGCCGATCGGCCATTTGCAGGTGCGCTCGGTCAGTTCCATCAGCGAGATCTTGCGCGACCGCTTCTCGACCTCGCGCACCGAGGCGAGGGTCTCGGGGCTGATCTCGTTCAGCGACGGCTGCGGCGGCAGCGGCTGGCCGGCGGGCACCACGGGCTTGCGCATCGCGGGCGTGGCGACCGCGGCGACGGGCTCGGGGCGCGGTGCGGCGGCGGGGCGCACGGGCTGCGCGGGGGCGGCACGCACGGGTTCGGGCGCCGGTTCGGGACGGGCGGCGACGGGTTCGGGCGTGGGCGCCGGTTCGACGGCAGGTTTCGCTGCGGGGGCCTCGGTCTCGGGCGCGGCGCCCTCCGAGCCGGCACGGTTCGACAGGCCGAGCCGGTGCACCTTGCCGATCACGGCGTTGCGGGTGACGCCGCCGAGCTCCTTGGCGATCTGGCTCGCGGACTGACCCTCGGACCACATCTTCTTCAGAAGTTCGACGCGTTCATCGGTCCAGGACATGGGCACCCTTTCATCGGTCCTGCCGGGGGAGTGGCCCCGGCTGTTCTTCCCATTCTACGGTGGGGACAGGGGGAGATACAAGCGCCGGCCCCGGAATTCAAGGCCGCGCGGCGTCACAGGAACGACTGCGGGTCGATGTCGATGGCGAGCCGCACCTGCGCGGGCAGCTTCACCTGCCGTAGCCAGACGCGCAGCGCGTCCTGCAGCGGCGCGCCCTTCTCTGCCTTCACCAGCATCCGCACCCGGTGCCGGCCGCGCACCCGCGCGATCGGCGCGGGCGCCGGGCCGAAGACCTGCGCGCCGATGCGGGCCAGCGGCGCCGGCGCGCGCGCGAGCGCATTGCCGATCTCGAAGAGCGGCGCCACCTCGGGCCCCGACAGGATGATCCCGGCCATCCGGCCGAAGGGCGGCACGCCCTGGGCGCGCCGCGCCGCGGCCTCGGCGCGCCAGAACGCCTCTTCGTCGCCGCCGAGGATCGCGCGGATCACCGGATGCTCGGGCTGGCAGGTCTGCAACAGCGCAAGGCCCGGCTTTTCCGCCCGTCCCGCGCGCCCCGCCACCTGCCGCATCAGCTGGAACGTGTGCTCGGCCGCGCGCAGGTCCGAGCCCTGCAACCCAAGGTCCGCGTCGATCACGCCGACCAGCGTCAGCCGCGGGAAGTTGTGCCCCTTCGCCACGATCTGCGTGCCGATGATGATGTCGGCGCCGCCCGCCGCGATGTCGGCGATCGCCTCCTTCAGCGCGCGGGCCGAGCCGAAGAGATCCGAGCTCAGCACCGAAAGCCGCGCCGTCGGGAAGCGCTCGGCGACCTCTTCGGCCAGCCGCTCGACGCCCGGCCCGACCGGGGCCAGCTTGCCCTCGACGCCGCAGCTCGGGCAGGCAGTGGGGATCGGCTTCGTCTCGCCGCACTGATGGCAGACAAGGCGCTTGAGAAACCGGTGCTCGACCATCCGCGCGTCGCAATGGTCGCAGCCGATCTGGTGACCGCAGGCGCGGCAGATGGTGACCGGCGCATAGCCGCGCCGGTTCAAAAACAGCATCGACTGCTCGCCGCTGCCAAGCCGCTTCACCACCTCGCCGACCAGGGTGGGCGAGATCCAGTGCGCGCTTTCGATCCGCTCCGCGCGCAGGTCGATCGCCCGCATTTCCGGGAGCTCCGACACGCCGAACCGCGCGGCGAGATCAATGCGCGCGTATTTGCCGCTTTCCGCATTCACCCAGCTTTCGAGCGAGGGCGTGGCCGAGGCCAGCACCACCTGCGCCGAAGCGAAGGAGGCGCGCAGCACCGCCATGTCGCGGGCGTTGTACAGCACGCCCTCTTCCTGCTTGTAGGAGCCGTCATGCTCCTCGTCGACGACGATCAGGCCAAGGTCGCGGAACGGCAGGAACAGCGCCGAGCGCGCGCCCACCACGATCTGCACCCCGCCCTCGGCGCACATCCGCCACAGCCGCCGCCGCTCGCCCTGCGTCGCGCCCGAATGCCATTCGCCCGGCCGCGCGCCAAAGCGCGCCTCGACGCGGGCAATGAATTCGGTGGTCAGCGCGATCTCGGGCAGCAGCACCAGCGCCTGCCGGCCGGCGGTCAGACAGGCGGCGACCGCCTCGAGATAGACCTCGGTCTTGCCCGAGCCGGTGACGCCCTTCAAAAGCGTCACCCCGAACCCGCCCATGCCGGCGCGCAGCGCCGCGGCCGCCTTTGCCTGATCCTCGGACAACACCTTGCCCGGCAAGGCGGGGTCGAGCCGCGGGAAGGGCAGGTCGCGCGGCTGTTCGAATTCGTCGACCGCGCCGGTCGCGACCAGCCCCTTCACCACCTGCGGTGTGACGCCCGCGAGCTGCGCGAGCTCGGTCAGGTAGAAGCCGCCGCCGTCATGGGCATCGAGCACCTCGAGCACCCGCTCGCGCGCCTCGGTCAGCCGGCCGGGCTCGCCCGCGCCGCGGCGATAGACCTTGCGCGCGCCCGGCGCATCGAACAGGCCCGGCGTGCGGGTCGCGAGCCGCAGCACCGCCGGCAGCGAGGTCATGGTGTAGGCGCCCATCCGGATCAGGAAGGCCTGCAGCTCGGCGCGCATCGGCGGCACGTCGAGAACCCGCGCCACCGCGCGCAGCCGGGCCGCGTCGAAACGCCCGTCGCCCGGCCCCCAGACCACGCCCATCACCTTGCGCGGGCCAAGCGGCACCTCGACGAAAGCGCCGGGGAAACAGCCGCCCTCGGGTGCCAGATAGTCGAGCGGCCGGCCGATCGGCTCGGCCGTCAGCACCGCGACGCGGCTGCCTTGCGGATAAAACCCGACCTCAGCCATGCGACAGACTTTCGATGCCTCCGGCGGGAGTATTTTTCCAAGGAAAGGCCATGGGCGTTTTCCTGGCCGAAAGACTCTGGGGGGAGGCGGCCTTGCCGCCGGGGGGCAGCGCCCCCCTCTGCCCGGTCTTGTCTGGCCCGATCCCCTCTCGCCAAAGCCCGGCGTTTGCGCTATCTGGCCCGCAATTGCTGCTCTGGAGGCTTCCCATGAAATTCTTCGTCGATACCGCCGATGTGGCGGCGATCAAGGAACTGAACGATCTCGGCATGGTCGACGGTGTCACCACCAACCCCTCGCTGATCCTGAAATCGGGCCGCGACATCCTCGAGGTGACGAAGGAGATCTGCGACATGGTTTCGGGCCCGGTCTCGGCCGAGGTCGTGGCCACCGAGGCGAAGGACATGATCACCGAGGGTCTGAAGCTTGCCAAGATCGCCTCCAATATCGCGATCAAGGTGCCGCTCACCTGGGATGGCCTGACCGCCTGCAAGGCTTTCGCATCCGAAGGCCACATGGTCAACGTCACGCTGTGCTTCTCGGCCGCGCAGGCGATCCTCGCGGCGAAGGCCGGGGCGAGCTTCGTCTCGCCTTTCATCGGCCGGCTTGACGACATCAACCTCGACGGTGTCGAGCTGATCGACGACATCCGCACGATCTATGACAACTACGATTACAAGACGGAAATCCTGGCTGCCTCGATCCGCAACGTGAACCACATCACCGAATGCGCGAAGATCGGCGCCGACGTGATCACCGCGCCGCCCGCCGTGATCAAGGCGATGGCGAACCACGTGCTGACCGACAAGGGGCTCGACCAGTTCCTCAAGGACTGGGCGAAGACCGGGCAGAAGATCGTCTGATCCGAGCTGCAGATCCCGTGCACCGGCCCGCCGTCTCGGCGGGCCGTTTCCGTTTCGGCGCCGTGGTCCGGGGATAGAATTCACCTGCAATTGACCACGATCGCGTGTAGGATCGCGCAAAAGACCGCGAACCACCGGGCACGAGACAGGCATGAGCGACACCGCATTCGCGCAGCAGCTGCGCGACAAGATCATTTCCGATCCCGACGTGATCCTCGAGGACCGCGACCTGATGCGCGCGCTTGTCGCCGCGAACGAGCGCGCGATGGGGGCGAATATCGTCGACCTGCGCGGCGTCGCCATGGCGCGGCTCGAGCGGCGGCTCGACCGGCTCGAGGACACGCATCGCTCGGTGATCGCGGCGGCCTACGAGAATCTGGCGGGCACCAACCAGATCCACCGCGCGGTTCTGGCGCTGCTCGATCCCGTCGATTTCGAGGCCTTCCTCAAGAACCTCACCACCGAGGTCGCCGAGGTGCTGCGCGTCGATACGGTGCGGCTGGTGCTCGAAAGCCAGCATGGCGGCGAGGATGCGGTCCTGCGCCGGCTGGGCGAGGTGCTGTGCGTGGCCGAGCCGGGCTTCGTCGCCGAATACATGCGCCCCGCGCGCGGCGGCCAGCCGCGGCAGGTGGTGCTGCGCCAGTGCCAGCCGCAATCCGAGGCGATCTATGGCGAGGCGGCGGCCTGGATCCGTTCGGAGGCGGCGCTGGCGCTCGATCTGGGCGCGGGGCGGCTGCCCGGCATGCTGGTCTTCGGCGCCGAGGACCCGCACCAGTTCAAGCCGACGCAGGGCACCGACCTTCTGGGCTTCTTCGGCGGGGTGTTCGAGCGCGCGATGCGCCGCTGGCTGGCATGACCCAGCCGGGCTTTTCGCCCGCCACAGGCGATGCGCTGGCGCGCTGGCTTGACCAGATGCGCGCGCTCGACGGCGCCTCCGAGCACACGATTGCCGCCTATCGCACCGATGTCGCGGGGTTCCTGGGCTTTTTGCACGGCCACCATGGCGAAAGCCTCGGGCTGGCGCGGCTTGGCGCGCTCGGGCAAGCCGACATGCGGGCCTGGATGGCGCATGAGCGGGGGCGGGGGTTGTCGGCACGCTCGCTCGCCCGGGCGCTGTCCTCGGTGAAAAGCTTCATCCGCTGGCTGTCCGACCGCGAGGGCTTTGACGCCACCCATGTGCTGGCCGCGCGGGCGCCGAAATACAGCCGCAAGCTGCCGCGGCCGCTTGCCGTCGATGCGGCGAAGGCGGTGATCGAGCAGGTCGAGCTGCAGGCGATGGAGCCCTGGGTCGCGGCGCGCGACGCGGCGGTGGTGACGCTGCTTTACGGCTGCGGGCTGCGGATCTCGGAGGCGCTCGGGCTGACCGGCGCGGCCCATCCGCTGCCCGAGGTGCTGCGCATCCGCGGCAAGGGCGACAAGGAGCGGCTGGTGCCGGTGCTGCCCGCCGCGCGCGAGGCGGTGGCCGAATATGTCCGGCTTTGCCCCTGGCCGGCCGAGGCCGGGGCGCCGCTCTTCCGCGGCGTGCGCGGCGGCGCGCTGAACCCGCGCCAGATCGAGAAGGCGATGGAGCTTGCGCGCAATGCGCTTGGCCTGCCGGCGACGGCGACGCCGCATGCGCTGCGCCACAGCTTCGCCACCCATTTGCTGGCCGCGGGCGGCGATCTGCGCGCGATCCAGGAGCTTCTGGGCCATGCCAGCCTGGCGACGACGCAGGTCTATACCGCGGTCGATACGGCGCGGCTGATGCAGGTCTATCAGGCCGCGCATCCCCGTGCCTGAGGGCGGGTGGCAACGGTTGCGGCAATTGGCGGGAGGCGGTGCGGCGGCGCTTGCGTCTTTGGCCCGATTGCGGCAGGAAGACCCCATGACCCTCCGTATCAAAGCCCTTTCCGTGCATCTGCTCACCGCCACCGGCGCCGTGCTGTCGATGCTTGCCATGCTGGCCGCCGTCGAGCAGAAGTGGTCGCTGATGTTCCTGTGGCTGGTCGTCGCGCTGGTCGTGGACGGCATCGACGGGCCGCTGGCCCGCCATTACGACGTCAAGCACAACTGCCCGACCTATGACGGCGTGCTGATGGACCTGATCGTCGATTATCTGACCTATGTCTTCGTGCCGGCCTATGCGCTGTTCAAATCGGGGCTGCTGCCGGGCTGGACCGGCTGGCTCGCGATCATCGCGATCACCTATGCGAGCGTCATCTATTTCGCCGATACCCGGATGAAGACGAAGGACAATTCCTTCTCGGGCTTTCCCGCGTGCTGGAACATGGTGGTGCTGGTGCTGTTCGCGCTGAAGCCCGATTACTGGGTCATCCTCGGCGTGGTGCTGGTGCTGGCGGTGGGGATGTTCTTCCCGCTGAAATTCATCCACCCGACCCGCACGAAACGCTGGCGCGCCCTGTCGCTGCCGATGTCGCTCGCCTGGACGGTGTTCGCCGCCTGGGCGGCGATGGTGCATTTCCACCCGCAAAGCTGGGCGCATTGGGGGCTGGTGGTGACCTCGGTCTATCTGCTCTTCGTCGGCATCGTGCAGCAGATCGTGCCCGAGCGCCGGGCCGCCTAAAGCCGGGTCAGCACCACGCCGGTCACGATCAGAGCCGCCGCCACCGCCTTCGTCCGCGTCATCCGTTCGTGGAAGACGAGCCAGCCGATCAGCACCGCAAACAGGATCGAGGTCTCGCGCAGCACCGCGACCAGGGCGATCGGCGCGCGGGTCATCGCCCAGATCGAGATCGCATAGGCGCCGTAGGAGGCCGCGGCGCCGAGCCCGGCGAAGAGCCAGTCGCGCGCCGAGCCCCGCAGCATCGCCGGGCCGCGCCAGACAGGGGCCGCCAGGGCGAAGATGAGCCCGCTGCCCGTCATCAGCCAGCCGACATAGCCCGCCGCATCGCCCGAGACCCGCGCGCCGATGCCGTCGACAAGGGTATAGCTGGCCGTCGAGAGCGCGGCGCCGAGGGCGAAGGGCAGGAGCCGGCGGCTTTCGCCATCGGTGAAGACGCCATGCGTCATGAACAGGATCCCCGAGGCCAGCACGGCGACGCCGAGGTACCCCGCGGGCGCGATCGGGTCGATCGCGAAGAGCGCCGAGACGATCGCCACCAGCATCGGCGCGGTGCCGCGCGAGATCGGATAGACCCGGCTGAGATCGCCCGCCTCGTAGGCATGGGCGAGGAAGGTCTTGTAGGCGACCTGCAGCGCGCAGGAGGCGACGAGCCAGGGCCAGGCCGCGGCGGCGGGGAGCGGGCGGGCGAGAACGATCGCAAGCCCCACCCCCGCCTCGGCCAGCGACAGCATCGCCATTGCCCGGATCTTCGAACCGCCGAGGCGGACGAGGGCATTCCAGAGCGCATGCAGCAGGGCCGCGGCCAGCACCGCGAAGAAGATCGGCAGGGACATTGCACACCTTGTGCCGGGGGCAGATCCCTGCCCCTAGCGCGGGGGGCGCGGCCTTGCAAGCTGGGCTCTGGCGGCGGGGCAGGGAGGGGGCGCTGCCCCCTCGGCCTTCGGCCTCACCCCCGGGATATTTCGGGCAATTGGAAGCGCAACGGGCGCCGCCTCAGCCCGGGCTGCGCTCGGCCCAGCCGGCGAAGATCTTCTCGAGCGCGACGACGGCGTAGTAGAGCACGATGCCGAGGATCGCGAGGGCGATCAGCACCGCGAACATCAGCGGATAGTCGGAGTTCGTCTGCCCCGACAGGAACAGCGCGCCGAGCCCCTTGCCATGCGGGCTGACGATCTCGACGAGGTTGGTGCCGATGAAGGCGAGCGTCACCGCGACCTTCAGCGCACCGAAGAACTCGGGCAGGGTCTTCGGCAGGGCGATCTTGCGGAAGATGGTGAATTTCGAGGCGCCGAGCGCGGCGAGGATGTCGCGGTATTCGGGCTCGAGCGTGCTGAGCCCGATGCCGACCGAGACCGCGATCGGGAAGAACGAGATCAGGAAGGCCATCAGCACGGTGTTGAAATCGTGCTGGCCGATGAAGATCAGCGCGATCACCGGCACCAGCGTCGCCTTCGGGATCGCATTGAAGCCGACGAGCAGGGGATAGAGCCCGTCGCGGGCGATCTTCGAGAACCCCATCACCATGCCGAGGAAGGTGCCGAAGACGACGGCGAGGCCGAGCCCCAGCACGGTGCGCCACAGCGTCTGCCAGCCCATGGTCAGGAACAGGGTGTGGAACTTCCAGAACGCCGGCGGCAGGTCCGAGGGCGCGGCCATCTTGTAATCGGGCCAGCCGTTCACCCAGACGACGAACTCCCACAGCACGAGGAAGATCACGATCGCCGCAAGCGGCACGAGGATTTTTTGCGCGCGGTCCATCAGTGCAGGTCTCCGTCGCGGCCCTGGGCGATGCGGATCTGCTCGCGCAGAAGGTGCAGCATCGCGACCGCCTTCGGTTCATAGAGAATGTCGATCGTGCGGTCGGCCGGCAGATCGACCTCGAGCACGTATTGCGTTCTGGCCGGGCGGCCCGAGAGCACGATCACCTGGTCGCCGAGGAACACGCTTTCGCGCAGGTCATGGGTGATGAGCACGCAGGTGAAGGGCTCGGCCGCGCGCAGGTCGCGCATCGTCTGCCACAGGTCCTCGCGGGTGAAGTTGTCGAGCGCGCCGAAGGGCTCGTCCATGATCAGCACCTGCGGCTTGTGCACGATCGCGCGGCACAGCGAGGCGCGCTGGCGCATGCCGCCCGAAAGCTCCGAGGGGCGCTTCTTCTCGAAGCCCTTCAGCCCGACCATCTCGAGCAGATGGGTGGCGCGGTCCTCCTTTTCGGCGCGCCCCATGCCCGGCGCGACGATCTCGAGCGGCAGCATCACGTTCTCGAGGATCGTGCGCCATTCGAGCATCACCGGGTTCTGGAACGCCATGCCCACGGTCTTGCGCGGGCTCGATACCTCCTGCCCGTCGAGGATCACCGCGCCCTCGTCGGGCCGCATCAGCCCCGAGACGAGCCGCGTCAGCGTGGACTTGCCGCAGCCCGAGGGGCCGACGACGGCGCAGAACTCGCCCTCGCCCACGCCCACGTCGAGCCCGTCGAGAACCGGCAGCGGGCCGTTCTTCGTCTTGTAGGCGTGTTTCACGCCGCGGATGTCGATGAATTTCTGCATGGTCCCACCTTGCGCGAGGACGGGGGCCCGAAGGCCCCCGGTCCGGTCATTGCAGCATCAGGCTGCCGTCAGTGGGCAGGTACTCTGCGTCGAAGAAGGTCTTCGCCTCGGGCGTGGTCTTGAACTCGTAGGTGGTGCCGAGCTGCTCGATCGACTTCGCGAAGCGGGCCGTGTCGATACCGCCCATGCCGTGCTCCTTGACGTAATCGGTCAGCACGTTGCCGGCGATGGCGAGTTCGAGGCGCTTCGTCTCGAGCCCCGCATCGGCGGCCGGGTTGCGTTTCACCAGCGTCTCGACCGCGGCGGCGGGATCGGCGATCGCTTCCTTCCAGCCCTTCGCGGTGGCGCGCAGGAAGCCCGTCACCATCTCGGGATGGGCCTTCGCCCAGTCGGTGTTGACGATGATCGCATTGCCATAAAGCGCCACGCCGTAATCGGCCATCAGCAGCACGGTGAGATCGTCGGCCGGCACGCCGAGGCGTTCGGCGTTCAGCGTCGAGGTGAAGGAGAAGCCGGTGATCGCGGCCACCTTGCCCTCGGCCAGCATCGGTTCGCGCACCGGGAAGCCCACCGGCTCGACGGTGATCTTCGACATGTCGAGGCCCTGTTCCTTGGCGAAGATCGGGAACTGCGCCCAGGCCCCGTCCGGCGGCGGCGCGCCGAGCGCCTTGCCCTCGAGATCCTTCGGCGTCTCGATGCCGAGCGACTTGCGGCCGACGACGGCGAAGGCGGGCTTGTCATAGACCATCATCACCGCGGTGACCGGGGCGCCGGGGTTCTGGTCGAGGAATTTCATCAGCGAGTTGATGTCGGTGAAGCCGAGCGGGAAGGCGCCGGTCGCCACCTTCGGGATCGCATCGAGCGACCCCGCGCCCTCGGTCACCTGCACGTCGAGGCCCTCGGCCTTGTAAAAGCCCTTGTCGACGGCAAGCGTGTAGGGCGCGGCGGGACCCTCGAACTTCCAGTCGAGGGCGAAAGGCACGGTGGTTTCGGCGTGCAGCGCCGGGGCGGTGAAGCCCAGCACCGTTGCGGCGGCGGCCAGTCCCGTCAGGGTGCGGTGAAACATGTCGGTCAAACTCCCGGGTTCTGAGGTCGGGCCGATCCTGCGCCCATCCGTCGGGTGGGGGGAATGCGCCATGCGCCGCACGTCGCGGCAGATATGGGGCGAGTGGTCAAATTTTGACCGATCACTCATGATTGGCCTGAATTTTGCGCATCTGATGAAAGACTTTGCGCAATCTGGTCAGAAATGCACCCGAATCTGAAGAAAGCCGGCGGCGTTCAGGCCGAGTTCCTCAAGCCGCGCGGCGGTGGGGCCGGCCTCGGCCAGACGTCCGGCCGCGCGCGGCGAGGTTTCGAGGAGCGCGCTTGCGCCCGGGATCGGGGCAAAGCGCCAGACCGGCTCGGCCACCGGCTGCAGGGCGCTGTGCCGTTTCAGCAGCTCAAACAGCACGGCGCGTGAACTTTTGGGCGGGCCGAGGTCGATCGCCCCCTCCGCCGCGCCGGGAAAGCCGCCCGCGCCCGCGCTGCGATAGCTGTTCGTGGCGATCACGAATGCGGCGGTCGGGTCGACGGGGCGGCCGGCGTGGCGCAGGTCGCGGATGCGGCGGCTGTCGGCGGCGAGGCGGCCGTGGGGGGCGAAGCGGGCCGGGCGGCTGAGGTCGATCTCGTAGCTCAACCCGGCGAGCACGTCGAAGTTGTAGCAGGGGAAGGCCGGGTCGAGCAGCGGCTGGTCGGCCTGTCCCGGGGTGATGGTCGCAAAGACGCAGGCCGCGCGCTCGAGCCAGTCGGCAAGCTGGGCGCCGCGCACCAGCACGGCCGTGGCAGTGTTCGGGAACAGGCTCATCTCGAGCACATGGCGGCGCGAAAGCGGCCCGGCGGGGATGTCGGTGAAGAAGCCCGGGCCGCCGCGCCCGCCGCATTTGCCGGGCGCCACCGCGGCCAGCACCGGCAGCGCCGCCTCGGGCCGGCCGGCGAGCCGGGCCCGGACATGGGCAGTCTGCGCCGCGGCGATCAGGCTCAGCCCGGCGTCGGGGGCGATCATCGAGAAGAAGCTCTGGATCGGTCCGGCGAGCCGGGTGACCGGCTGCGACAATTCGCAGATCACCTCCTCATGCGCCGGGGCGAGCCGGGCGACGAGGGCGGGGGCTTCGGGCACCGGCCGGCCGGTGGCGGCCTCAAGCACCGGGCGCAGCGCGGCGCGGCTGTCGACCACCCCCCAGCCGCCGTCGCCGTCCGGGGCGAGCGCCAGGTCGATCATGCCGAGATGCGAGCCCCAGCGGCCCGGCATCACCGCGGGTTTGCCGTGGAGCAGGCCGCGCCGGGGATCGACGACCTCGGTCGCGGCGGTGTCGGGGCCGGGGAAGGACAGGTGGCTGTGGCCGCAGATCAGCGCGTCGATCCCGGGCACGGCGGCAAGCGGCACGGCGGCATGCTCGGTCGCCCGGTCGGGCAGGCCGGGGGGCAGGTGCGGTTCGATCCCGGTGTGGGCGAGGGCGATGACGACATCGGCCCCCGCCGCGCGCAGCGCCGGCACATGGGCGCGCGCCGCCTCGTCGATGCCGCGCACGCTCAGCCGGCCCTCGAGCTGCAGCCGGTCCCACATCAGGATCTGCGGTGGCACGAAGCCGATCACCCCGATCTTCAGCCGATGGACCTGCCCCTCTGCATCGGTCAGCGCGCGCTCGAGGATCGCCCAGGGCGGCAGCAGCGTCTCGTCCTCGAGCGGCGTCGCCCCGGCGCGCCGCACCGCATTGGCACATACGAGCGGAAAGCCCGCCCCCTCGATCGCGCGGCAGAGGTAGTCGAGGCCGAAGTTGAACTCGTGGTTGCCGATCGTGCCGGCGTCGTAACCGAGCGCATTCATCATCTCGAAGACCGGGTGCACCTCGCCCGGGTGCAGTCCGCGCCGCGCCCAGTGATCGACGAGCGGCGTGCCCTGCAAGATGTCGCCATTGTCGAAGAGCAGCGTGTTCGCCACCTCGGCGCGTGCCGCCTGCACCAGACTCGCGATCCGGGTCAGGCCGCAGTCGGTGCCGGGCTGATCCTGGCCGTAATCGTGGCTGCGCAGATAACCGTGCACATCGGTCGTCGCCAGCACGCGCAGCAGCACCCGGCCCGCTTCCGCACGGTTCGAAGCCCCCCGCTTTGCCGTTCGCGCCATGTCCGATCCCTTCGATATCGCCCCGGAGCCACAAAATGCGTCGGCGACCGGAACGACGGAGTGCCAGCCTAAGCAGAATTTTCCGAGTTTCAACCACCGGTTGCGCCTTTTCGGGCGGGCAGGGGGATCGCCCGGGCGATGATGCGGAGGTGCAACGCCGCTGGCCTTTCATCGCTGCCGCATGGCAAAAGGAAGGGGCGGGGCAGGCCGTCCCGCGCCGTGCCGGAGCCCCCATGTCAGACGCCCGTTCCCCAGATACCCGTTTAGATGCCGCGACGATGGCGGTCGATGCCCGCCCGGGCCTTGCCTTTGCGGGCTCGGGGCTCGATCGTGCGGCCTCTCTGCGCGGCGATGCCGCGGCGCTTGCCCGGATGGCGGTCGATCCCGCCGCCCGGATCGTGCCGTTCTGGCGCGGCCGGCCGCTGCTGGCGGGCGCGGAAACACCGGCCGATCCGGCGCTCGGTGCGGGGCTCGCCGGGCTCGCGCCGGGGGCGGCGCTGCTGTCGCACGCGGCGGGCGGGTGGCTCTTCCTCGGCCTTTCCGCCGGCGCGCCGGTTTTTGCCGCCGATATCTCGGCCTGGGTGCCGGAAGGGCCCGAGCCCGATTTCGGCGCCTTCTTCGATGACAGCGCGCAGCATCATCCGGACCTGCCGGCGGGCGCGGCCTTCGCAGACCTGCGCGGCGCGATGATGCGGCTCGACCCGCGCGCGGCGGAGATTGCGGCAACGGCGCGGGCGCTGCTGAACTGGCACGGCACGCATGGCTTCTGCTCGGCCTGCGGCGCGGCGAGCACGCCTGCGCTTGCCGGCTGGCAGCGGGTTTGCCCGGCCTGCGGCGCGCAGCATTTCCCGCGCACCGATCCGTGCGTCATCATGTGCGTGACCCGCGGCAATTCGGTGCTGCTTGGCCGGTCGCCGGGCTGGCCCGAGGGGATGTATTCCTGTCTCGCGGGGTTCATGGAGCCGGGCGAGCCGGTCGAATCCGCCGTCCGTCGCGAGGTGTTCGAGGAAACCGCGGTGCGGGTCGGGCCGGTGCGGCTGCTGGTGTCGCAGCCCTGGCCCTTCCCGGCCTCGCTGATGATCGGCTGCGCCGCCGAGGCCGTGAGCACCGAGATCACCTGCGATCCGGCCGAGATCGAGGATGCGCTCTGGATCAGCCGCGAGCGGCTCGCGGCGGTCTTTGCCGGTGCCGATCCCGTGATCCGTGCGCCACGCTCGGGGGCAATTGCGGGCTGGATGCTGCGGCAGTGGCTTGCAGATCGGCTGCATTGACTGCACGCTGCCCCCATATTCATTTCGCCCGAGCCCACCGGGCAGCGACCGTTCAAGGAGCCCCGGCATGAAGTTCTCCAGCCGTGTCGACATCGCCGCCCCGGCGGAGTTCGTCTTCGACCAGATCGCCGACTTTGCCTCCTTCGAGCATGCGGCGCGGCGCCGGGGCGTCAGCCTGCGCCGGATCGACGCGCTCGCGGTGCCGGGGCCGGGGATGTCGTGGGAGGTCGGCTTTCACTTCCGCGGCCGGTTGCGCCAGCTGACCGCCGAGATCATTCGTTTCGAACGCCCCGCGGCGATCGACTACAGTGGCAAGTCACACGGCTTCGAGCTGTTGCTCTCGCTGCAGATCACCGTGCTCGCGCCCGGGCGCTCGCGGCTGCATGTGATGCTCGACGCGCGGCCGCGCACGCTGGGCGCGCGGCTGCTGCTGCAATCGGCGAAACTCGGCCGCAGCCGGCTCGAGCGCAGCTTCGAAGAGCGCGTCGCAACTTTCGGTGCCGCGCTCTACACGCGCTTCGCGGCGGCGCGGTCTGGCGCCCGCAACGGGGTGGCGCCGCAAGCTCAGCCGTGGCGGCGCGGGTCAGCCGGATAGACGCCGAGCAATGCCATGTTCGAGGTGAAATAGTCGAGCTCGTCGAGCGCGAGACGCAGGTTGCTGTCGTCGGGGTGGCCCTCGACGTCGGCATAGAACTGCGTCGCGGTGAAATTGCCGTCGACCATGTAGCTTTCAAGCTTGGTCATGTTCACGCCATTCGTCGCGAAGCCGCCAAGCGCCTTGTAAAGCGCGGCCGGGATGTTGCGCACGCGGAAGACGAAGGTGGTCATCATCCGGCCGTGGCCGCGCCGCTTCAGGTCGGGCTCGCGGCCCATCACCAGGAAGCGGGTGGTGTTGTGGGCGTGGTCCTCGATGTCATGGGCCAGCACCTCGAGGCCGTAGATCTCGGCGGCAAGCGCCGAGGCGAGAACGCCTTCGCCCGGGGTGCGGGTGTGGGCGAGTTCGGCCGCGGCGCCGGCGCTGTCGGCGGCGGCATGGCCCGCGATGCCGTGCTCGCGCAGGAAGCGCGCCGATTGCGGCAGCAGCACCAGATGTGCGCGCACGTCGGTGATCTCGTCGAGCTTGCGGCCCGGCACGCTCATCAGACAGATCCGCACCCGCACGAAAAGCTCGTCGAGGATGTGCAGTCCGGATTCCGGCAGCAGCCGGTGGATGTCGGCGACCCGGCCATAGGTCGAGTTCTCGACCGGCAGCATCGCGAGGTCGGCATCGCCGCGGCGCACCGCCTCGATCACCTCCTCGAAGGTGTTGCAGGGGAGGGCCTCCATATCCGGGCGCGCCTCGCGGCAGGCCTCGTGCGAATAGGCGCCCGGTTCGCCCTGGAATGCGATCACGCCCTTGCGCTGAATGCTCATTGGTTCCTCCGTCTGCAGCTGCGGTCTGCCTATACCGCGCGCGCGCACAGGAAAAGCCGGATCGCGCCGGCGGGGCGGCCGAAAACGCGCCCGGGCGCGACAAAAGGCGCCGAATTCAGGGCTTTCTTCAAAAAATCTTGAAAGGAAGGGGGCAAACCGGGTAAGTGCCGGCAACTGGACAGAGAAACTCAGGGGCGAGTCATGCTCAATTCGACCACGATCACCAAGGCTGCGGGCGGCGTTCTGGGCGCCTTCCTGTTTTTCCTCGTCGCCAACAGCGCTTCGGGCAAGCTGTTCTCGCTCGTCTCGGGCGGCCATGTCGCGGCCGACGGCACCGAGGTCGCGATGATGACCGCCGCGCCGGGCGGGGCGGGCGGCGGCGACGCTGCGGTGGCCGCGCCGGCGGAAGAAGTCCAGATCGTGCTGGGCGAGGGCGATGCCGAGAAGGGCGCCAAGGTCTTCGGCAAGTGCAAGGCCTGCCACAAGGTCGACGGCACCAACGCCACCGGCCCGCATCTTGACGGCGTCGTCGGTCGTCCGGTCGCCTCGGTCGAGGGCTTCGGCTATTCCGACGCGCTCAAGGCGCATGGCGGCGAATGGACGCTCGAGGCGCTGAACGACTGGCTCGCCGGCCCGAAGGACTACATCCCGGGCAACAAGATGTCCTTTGCCGGCCTGCCCAAGGCCGAAGACCGCAACAACGTCATCACCTATCTGAAAAGCCTGAGCAACTGATCGCCCGAAAGGCCGGATCAGGCGCAGTTCCGGAAGGGCCGTCCCGCGGGGGCGGCCCTTTTGCCACGCTCTCACGCAGTTGCAACTTGCACCCCGGCGCGATGCCCCTTTAGCTGGTCGGGCAATGAAGGGGAGAGACGGATGACGAGGGCAATGGTCGCGGCGCGGCGGATGCAGGACATCGGTGCGGGGCGGATGGTCGGGGCACTGCTGCTGGGCGCGGTGCTCTGGGCGGGGCTCGCGGCCGGGGCCCGGGCCGAGGAGACGATCACCGCCACGGCGATCTCGACGCTGGGCAACCTGAAATACGGCCCCGATTTCGCCCATCTCGACTACGTCAACCCCGAGGCGCCGAAGGGCGGCGAGATCTCGGAATGGGCGCCGGGGGGCTTCGACAACTTCAACCCCTACACGCTCGAGGGACGGGCGGCGGCGCTGTCCTCGATCTCGCAGGAATCGATGCTGACCGGCACCGACGACACCGTGGGCGAGGCCTATTGCCTGCTGTGCGAAAGCCTCGAATACCCGGCCTCGAAGGATTGGGTGATCTTCACCCTGCGCGACGGCATCACCTTCTCGGACGGCGCGCCGCTGACCACCGAGGATGTGCTCTTTTCCTACGAGCAGCTGCGCGACAAGGGGCTGTCGAGCTTCCGCGCGGTGGTGGCGCAGCAGATCGCCTCGGTCGAGGTGCTCGATGCGAAACGGGTGAAATTCACCTTCGTGCCGGGCTCTCCGCGGCGCGACATCATCCAGTCGGCGGGCGGGCTGCCGGTGTTCTCGAAGGCGCAGTTCGCGCGCGACGGCATCGACCTGGCGAAATCCTCGCAGGTGGCGCTGATCGGCTCGGGCCCCTACACGTTCGACAGCGCCAAGAACGGCCGCACCGTGGTGTGGAAGCGCAACCCCGCCTATTGGGGCGCGAAGCTGCCGATCAACGTCGGGCGCTACAACTTTGACAAGATCCGCGTCGAGTATTACGGCGATTATCAGGCTGCCTTCGAGGGCTTCAAGGCCGGCAGCTATACCTTCCGCAACGAGGCGAGCTCGCTTGCCTGGGCGACGGGCTATGACTTCCCGGCGCTGAAGAAGGGGCAGGTGGTGAAGGCGGAACTGCCGAACGGCAATGTCGCCTCGGGCCAGGCCTTTGCCATCAACCTGCGGCGCGAGCGGTTCCAGGATATCCGCGTGCGCGAGGCGCTCGGGCTGATGTTCAACTTCGAATGGTCGAACGAGACGCTGTTCTATGGGCTTTACGCACGGGTGAACTCGATCTGGGAGAACTCGCCGCTCGCTGCGACCGGCACGCCCACGCCCGAGGAGGCCGAGATCCTGAAGCCCTTCGCCGCCGATCTGCCCGCGGGGGTGCTGACCGATCCGGTGGCGATGGCGCCGGTGTCCGGCAAGCGCCAGCTTGACCGCGGCAACCTGCGCAAGGCGGCGGCGCTTCTGGATGCGGCGGGCTGGCCGGTGGCCGATGACGGCATGCGGCGCAATGCGGAGGGCGAGACGCTGAAGGTCGAGATCCTGAACGACGACCAGAGCTTCGACCGCGTCGTCAATCCCTATGTCGAGAACCTGCGCGCCCTTGGCGTCGATGCCGCGATGGCGCGGGTGGATGACGCGCAATACGAAAACCGGCGCCGCTCGCATGACTATGACATGATCACCACCTCGCTCGGTCAGAACGAGATCCCGGGCGCCGATCTGCAGCAATATTTCGGTTCGGGCGGGGCAGGGGACGTGTTCAACGCCATGGGGCTTGCGAACCCGGGCGTCGACGGGCTGGTGCGGCTGGTCGAGGGGGCGCAGACGCAAGACGAGCTGACGCCGCGTGTGCATGCCCTCGACCGCGCGCTGCGGGCCTTCCACTTCTGGGTGCCGCAATGGTTCAAGGCGAGCTACACCGTCGCCTATTACGACATGTACGAGCACCCTGCCACGCTGCCGCCGCATGCGCTCGGCGAGCTGGACTTCTGGTGGTACAACGCCGAAAAGGGCGAAAAGCTGAAAGCGGCCGGGGCGTTCTGAGCCAACAGGCTGCACGAAAGGGCGGGCAGGCATGGGTGCCTATATTCTGCGGCGGTTGCTTCTGGTGATCCCGACGCTGTTCGGGATCATGCTGATCAACTTCACGCTGACGCAATTCGTCCCCGGCGGGCCGATCGAGCAGATCATCGCCCGGGTGCAGGGCGAGGCCGACACGATGCGCAACCTCTCGGGCGGCGGCGATGCCGGCACGCAGGGGCAGGGCGGCGTCGAGGACGGCGGCTATCAGGGCGCGCGCGGGATCTCGCCCGAGCTTCTCGCCCAACTCGAGGTGCAGATGGGCTTTGCGCGCATCCGCTGCCCCGAGGGTGTGGTGCCCGATCTGAAGAACCCGGCCTGCAGCAAGGAGAAGATCCCGGCGTGGAAGCGCTTCGTCACGATGATGGGCGATTACCTGACCTTCGACTTCGGCAAGAGCTTCTTTCACAACAAGACCGTAGTCGAGCTGGTGGTCGAGAAGATGCCGGTGTCGATCTCGCTCGGGCTGTGGTCGACGCTGCTCGCCTATCTGATCTCGATCCCGCTCGGCATCCGCAAGGCGGTGAAGGACGGCTCGCCCTTCGACACCTGGACCTCGGGGGTGATCGTCGTCGCCTATGCGATCCCGTCGTTCCTGTTCGCGGTGATGCTGATGGTGCTGTTCGCGGGCGGCAGCTTCTGGAAGATCTTCCCGCTGCGCGGCCTGACCTCGGACAATTTCGACAGCCTCAGCATGGCGGGCAAGGCGCTCGACTACCTGTGGCACATCACCCTGCCGACGGTGGCGATGACGATCTCGGGCTTTGCCACGATGACGCTGCTGACGAAGAACTCCTTCCTCGACGAGATCAACAAGCAATATGTGATGACCGCGCGGGCGAAGGGGCTGAGCGAGCGCAAGGTCCTTTACGGCCATGTCTTCCGCAACGCCATGCTGATCGTGATCGCGGGCTTCCCGGCCACCTTCCTCGGCGTCTTCTTCGGCTCCTCGATCATCGTCGAGACGATCTTCTCGCTCGACGGGCTGGGGCTTCTGGGCTTTCAGGCGGCGGTCGAGCGCAATTATCCGGTGATCTTCGGCACGCTCTATGTCTTCGGGCTGATCTCGCTCGTCGTCGGCATCCTCAGTGACCTGACCTATGTCTTCGTCGATCCGCGCATCGACTTCGAGCGGAGGGCCGGCTGATGATCCTGTCGCCGCTGAACGCCCGGCGCTGGCGCAACTTCCGCGCCAACCGGCGCGCCTTCTGGGCGCTGGTGCTGTTTGCCACGCTGTTCGTGCTGTCGCTCTTTGCCGAGGTGATCGCGAACGACAAGCCGATCCTCGTGCGCTATCGCGGCGCGTTCTTCGTGCCGGCCTATCGCTTCTACCCGGAGACCGCCTTCGGTGGCGATTTCCGCACCGAGGCGATCTATCGCGACCCCTCGGTGCAATGCCTGATCGTCACCGGCGGGCGCGAGGAATGCTGGGACACGCCCGAGGAGACGATGGCCGAGGCCAAGACCTCCGGCACCGTCGGCGGCGAGACGATCGAGCGCGGCTGGATGATCTGGCCGCCGATCCCCTACCATTACCGCACCATCAACAATGTCGGCGCCGCGCCCTCGGCCCCCGATCGCGCACATTGGCTCGGCACCGACGACACCGCGCGAGACGTGCTCGCCCGGGTGATCTACGGCTTCCGCACCTCGGTCCTGTTCGCGCTGATCGTCACCTCGATCTCCTCGGTGGTGGGGATCGCGGCCGGCGCCGTGCAGGGCTATTTCGGCGGCCGCACCGACCTGATCTTGCAGCGCCTGCTCGAGATCTGGTCCTCGACGCCCTCGCTTTACGTGATCATCATCCTCTTCGCGATCCTCGGGCGCGGCTTCTGGCTGCTGGTCTTCATCGTCATCCTCTTCGGCTGGCCGGCGCTGACAGGCGTGGTGCGGGCCGAGTTCCTGCGCGCGCGCAACTTCGAATACGTGCGTGCCGCCCGCGCGCTTGGCGTTGCCGACCGGGTCATCATGTTCCGCCACATCCTGCCCAATGCGATGGTGGCGACGCTGACGATGCTGCCCTTCGTCATCACCGGCGCGATCTCGACCCTCGCCTCGCTCGACTATCTGGGCTACGGCCTGCCAAGCTCGGCGCCCTCGCTTGGGGAACTGGCGCTGCAGGGCAAGCAGAACCTGCAGGCGCCCTGGCTTGCCTTCACCGCCTTCTTCACCTTCTCGATCATGCTCTCGCTGCTCGTCTTCGTGTTCGAGGGGGTGCGGGACGCCTTCGACCCCAGAAAGGTGTTCAAATGAGCCCCGTCCTTCAGGTCGAGAACCTGCGCATCTCCTTCCGCGCCGACGGCCGGCTCGTGCCCGCGGTGAAGGGGGTCAGCTTTGCCGTGAACAAGGGCGAGACCGTGGCGCTGGTGGGCGAGTCGGGCTCCGGCAAGTCGGTGACGGCGCTGTCGACGGTGGCGCTTTTGGGCCCGAACGCGGTGCTCGAGGGCTCGGTGCGCTATGCCGGCGCCGAGATGATCGGCGCGCCCGAGGCCGAGCTGCGCCGGGTGCGCGGCAATGACATCAGCTTCATCTTCCAGGAGCCGATGACCTCGCTCAACCCGCTGCACACGATCGAGAAGCAGATCGGCGAGAGCCTGGCGCTGCATCAGGGGCTGAGCGGCCCGGCCGCGCGCGCGCGCATCCTTGAACTCCTGACCCGGGTCGGCATCCAGGACCCGGAGAGCCGGCTTGCCGATTATCCGCACCAGCTCTCGGGCGGACAGCGGCAGCGGGTGATGATCGCGATGGCGCTGGCGAACGGGCCGGAACTCCTGATCGCCGACGAGCCCACCACCGCGCTCGACGTGACGATCCAGGCGCAGATCCTCGAGCTTCTGGCCGAGCTGAAGGCCGAGGAGGGGATGTCGCTGCTGTTCATCTCGCACGATCTGGGCGTGGTGCGGCGCATCGCCGACCGGGTCTGCGTGATGAGCCAGGGCGAGATCGTCGAGCAGGGCCCGGCGGCCGAGATCTTCGCCAACCCGCAGCACCCCTATACCCGCAAGCTGCTCGCGGCCGAGCCGAAAGGCCGGGCCGAGCCGGTGCCCGAGGGCGCGGCCGAGCTGCTCGCGGCCGAGCATCTGAAGGTCTGGTTCCCGGTCAAGCGCGGCTTCCTGCGCCGCACTGTGGGCCATGTGAAGGCGGTGAACGACGCGACGCTGAGCGTGCGCGCGGGCGAGACGCTCGGCATCGTCGGCGAGTCGGGGTCGGGCAAGACGACGCTTGCCCTTGCCCTGATGCGCCTGATCGAGAGCGAGGGGCCGATCACCTTCGCCGGGCAGGAGATCTCGCACTGGCAGGCGCGGGCGCTGCGGCCCTTGCGCCGCGACATGCAGATCGTCTTTCAGGACCCGTTCGGCGCGCTCTCGCCGCGGATGACGGTCGAGCAGATCATTGCCGAGGGGCTGACCGTGCACGGCGTCGAACCGGGCCGCAACCGGCGTGAGATGGTGGCCGAGATCATGGCCGAGACCGGGCTCGACCCGGCGATGATGGAACGCTACCCGCATGAATTCTCGGGTGGGCAGCGCCAGCGCATCGCCATCGCCCGGGCGATGATCCTGCGGCCGCGGCTCGTGGTGCTCGACGAGCCGACCTCGGCGCTCGACATGACGGTGCAGGTGCAGATCGTCGATCTCCTGCGCGACTTGCAGCGCCGCCACGGCCTTGCGTATCTTTTCATCAGCCACGATCTGCGCGTGGTGCGGGCGCTCGCGCACAAGGTGCTGGTGATGCGCCGCGGCGATGTCGTCGAGGCCGGTACCACGGCCGAGATCTTTGCCGCACCGAAGACCGAGTACACCCGGGCGCTGATGGCCGCTGCGCTTGGAGAGACTGTTTGAAGATCCTGTTTGTTCACCAGAATTTCCCGGGCCAGTTTCCCCGCCTTGCCCCCGCGCTCGAGGCGCGCGGCCATCAGGTTCTGGCGCTGACCGCCGAGACGAACAGCCGCCCCTCGCCGGTGCGGGTGGTGAAATACCGTAAGCCCGGCGCGGTGACGATCGAGCCGCGGCTGACGCGGATGTATGCCGAGGTCAGCGAACGCGGCCTGCGCGCGGCCTTCGCCGCCCGCACCCTGCGCGAGCACCACGGCTATGTGCCCGACGTGATCTTCGGCCATTCCGGCTGGGGCGAGACACTCTATCTGAAGGAAGTCTGGCCCGAGGCGAAGCTGCTCGTCTATGCCGAGCTGATGTATCGCACCACCGGGCTCGACACCGATTTCGACCCGGAATTCGCCCGCCCGGGGCTGGAAAGCCGGATCTCGACCACCGCGCGCTCGGCGCATCTGATCCAGGCGATGGTGCAGGCCGATGCCGCGCTCTCGCCGACCGCGTTTCAGGCCGGCACCTTCCCGCCCGAGCTGCGCGCGAAGATCACCCTGTGCCATGACGGCATCGACACCGAGCGGGTGAAACCCGACCCCGCGGCGCGTTTCACCGTGCCGGGCACGACGCTGACCTTCCGTCCGGGCGACGAGGTGCTGACCTTCGTCAGCCGCTCGCTCGAACCCTATCGCGGCTTTCACACCTTCATGCGGGCGCTGCCCGCGGTGATGGCCGCGCGCCCGGCGGCACAGGTGCTGATCGTCGGCGAGGAGGGGCAGAGCTATGGCGGCGCGCCGAAGGACGCCGCGAGCTGGAAGCAGAAGATGCTGGCCGAGGTCGGCGACCGGCTCGACATGAGCCGGGTGCATTTCCTCGGCCGCGTCAGCTACAATGATTTCGTCTCGATCCTGCAGATCGGGCGGGTGCATGCCTATCTCACCTATCCCTTCGTGCTGAGCTGGTCGCTGATGGAATCGATGGCGGCGCAGGCACTGGTCGTCGCCTCGGACACCGCGCCCCTGCGCGAGGTGATCACCGACGGGGTGAACGGGCGGCTCGTCGATTTCTTCGATGTCGCGGGCTGGTCCGCCGCGCTGACCGAGGCGCTGGCCGATCCCGCGCGCTACGATCCGCTGCGCGTGGCCGCGCGCGCAACGATCCTCGAGAAATACGACCTGCAGACGATCTGCCTGCCGCGGCTGGTGGAGTTCGTCGAGGCCGCCGGGCGCGCCGGCTGAGGCCGCGGCGGGGGCTGCCTGCCCCCGCGCCCCCGGGAGTATTTCGTCCAAGAAAAAGGGCATCGGTTTTTTCTTGGCCCAAATACTCCCGCCGGAGGCACCTGTGGCCGGGGCAGGAGAGGGGCGGATCCGAAAAGGGGCGCTCGCTGGCGCCCCCTCCTTCTGTCCCTCGGCGTGTTTCAGATTGCCGAGCTGTGGCCCGCCTTCGACAGGTCATAGGCGTCGAAATGGCGCGCGATCATGCGGGTGAGGGGGCGGCCCTTTTCCGGGATCTCGAGCCCCTCGGCACTCACTTTGACCATATCCTCGAAATGCTCGGCGCAGCTGCGGAACATCGCGCTCAGCTCGGCCGGATCGGCGCCGTACTCGGTGACCAGCTCGGCCGTCGAGACGCGGAAGTCGCACATCAGCGCCTCGATCAGCCGCGCGCGCATCTTGTCCTCGCCGGCGAAGACATGGCCGCGCGCGGTGGAGAAATGCCCGTCGCGAATCGCGCCGGTATGCGCCCCGGTGGCCGGGGCGTTCTGCGCATAGCCCTGCGGGAAGCGCGAGATCGAGGAGGCCCCCATGCCGACGAGTGCCTCGGCGAGGTCATCGGTATAGCCCTGGAAATTGCGCCGCAGCCGGCCCGCCTTCTGCGCAATCGAGAGCCCGTCGGTCGGCAGGGCGAAATGGTCGATGCCGATCTCGTCATAGCCGTCGGCGACGAAGAGCTTGCGCGCGACCTCGAAGAGTTCCAGCCGCTCCTGCGGCGTCGGCAGGTGGTCCGAGGGGATCATCGTCTGCCGCCGCGCCATCCACGGCACATGGGCATAGCCGTAAAGCGCCACCCGGTCCGGACCGAGCGACAGCAGCTTCTGCACCGATTCCGCGATCTTCGTCGGCGTCTGGTGCGGCAGGCCGTAGAGGATGTCGGCGTTCAGGCTGGCGACGCCGCGGTCGCGGATCATGTCGACGGCGGCCTTCGTCACCTCGTAGCTCTGCTCGCGGCCGATCACCTGCTGGATCTGCGGGTCGAAATCCTGCACCCCGATCGAGGCGCGGTTGAGCCCGCTTTCCGCGAGCGCATCCATCCGCGCGGCGTCGATCTCGTTCGGGTCGATCTCGACCGAGAACTCGGCACCCTCGCCCATCGGCACGGCGTCGAAGACCGCGGCCGCGACGCGGCGCATCATGTCGGCGGGCATCAGCGTCGGCGTGCCGCCGCCCCAGTGCAGCCGCGACAGGGTGACGCCCGGGGCCAGCCGTTCCTTCAGCATCTTCAGTTCGCTCAGCAGCGTCTCGGCATAGGCGCGCACCGGCTCGTCGCTTTGCGTGCCCTGGGTGCGGCAGGCGCAGAACCAGCACAGCCGGCGGCAAAAGGGGACGTGCATGTAGAGCGAGATCTGCGATCCGGCGGGGATTGCCTCGATCCATTCGGCGAAAAGCGACGGCCCCACTTCGGTCGAGAAATGGGGCGCGGTCGGGTAGCTCGTATAGCGGGGCACCCGTGCGTCGAAGAGCCCGAGCCGGGTGAGTTGCGATTCCTGTTCCATGCGCCTATCTTTAGGAGGAGAAAACGAAACGCGAATTGACCCAAATCAAGTGGCAACGATGGCTCACGACGACGTGCATCCGGTCTCCCTCGCCTGCGGGGACTGTCCGATTCGGCACCGTGCCGTCTGCGCTCGCTGCGAGACGGACGAGCTCGAAGAACTCGAATCGATCAAGTATTACCGCAGCTTCGAGGCCGGCCAGACGGTGATCTGGTCGGGCGACAAGATGGATTTCGTGGCCTCTGTGGTCTCGGGCATCGCGACGCTGACGCAGACGCTCGAGGACGGGCGCACGCAGATGGTGGGGCTGCTGCTGCCCTCGGACTTCGTCGGCCGGCCGGGGCGCGAGAGCGCGACCTACAATGTCTCCGCCACCACCGATATCCTGATGTGCTGCTTCCGCCGCAAGCCCTTCGAGGAGATGATGGAGCGCACGCCCCATATCGCGCAGCGGCTGTTGCAGATGACCCTCGACGAGCTTGATGCGGCGCGCGAATGGATGCTGCTGCTGGGGCGCAAGACGGCGCGGGAAAAGATCGCCTCGCTCCTGTCGATCGTGGCGCGCCGCGATGCCTCGATCAAGCTGCGCGCGTCGGCCGGGCGGATGACCTTCGACCTGCCGCTGACCCGCGAGGCGATGGCCGATTACCTTGGCCTGACGCTCGAAACGGTGAGCCGGCAAATCTCGGCGCTGAAGCGCGACGGGGTGATCGAGCTCGAGGGCAAGCGCCATGTCACCGTGCCCGACATGGAGCGGCTGCTGATCGAGGCCGGCGACGACAGCGACGGCGGGCTTCTCGCCTGAGACCCGTGTCGGGCAACCGGAAGGGCAGGGGATGCCGGCCTTCGCGATCTATCTGACCGCCGCGCTGTGCGAGATCTTCGGCTGTTTCGCCGTCTGGATCTGGCTGCGCCTGGACCGCAGTGTCTGGTGGCTTGTGCCCGGGGTCCTGTCGCTGATGCTCTTCGCCCTGATGCTGACGCGCAGCCCGGCCGATGCGGCGGGGCGGGCCTATGCGGTCTATGGTGGGGTCTACATTGCCGCCTCGCTCGGCTGGCTGTGGCTTGTCGAGGGGCAGCGGCCGGATGGCTGGGACCTGCTGGGGGCGGCCCTTTGCCTGTTCGGCGCAGCGATCATCCTCTGGGCGCCGCGCCCCGCCTGAGCCGGAAGGTGAAAACGGCGCCCCGCGGGGCGCCGCTTCCGTTCGCGGAGTGGCTTGCGTCAATGCGCCATCAGCACCGGCACTTCGGCCAGTTCCAGCATGTGCCGGGTGGCGCCGCCGAGGATCGCCTCGCGGAAGCGCGAGTGGCCATAGGCGCCCATCACGATCATGTCGGCCTCGGTCTCGCGCACGTGGCGGTTCAGCACGTCCGACACCCGCGGCATCGTCTTCGCCAGCACCGAAACCTCGGCATGCACGCCGTGGCGGGCGAGCATCTGGCTCAGCTGGCCGCCGGGGTCCGAGCGTTCCGGGCCGTGCGGCGGCGGGTCGATCACCGTGATGTCGACCAGCTCGGCCGCCTTCAGGAAGGGCATGGCCTTGCGGATCGCGCTCATCGCCTCGTTCGACTGGTTCCAGGCAACGACCACGCGCCGCGCGCCGAGCGCGCCGGAGTAGCCGTCCGGAACGATCATCACCGGCACCTGGCCCTCGAAGAGTGCGGCCTCGATCGCGGCCTCGATCTCCTGGCCACGGCCCTTGCCATAGGGCCTGCCCATGATGACGAGATCGGCGAAGCGGGCACGCAGCCCGGCGACGGTGGCGATCGCGCCGATCTGCACCACGACCGCTTCCGCGCTCCAGCGGATGTCCTCGGCCTCGAGACGGGCCTTCACCGCGGTCTCGATCTCGCGCGCCTCTTCCTGGGCGCGGTCGAGCGTCTCCTGCTGCACGAAGGCGGTTGCCCCGGCATAGTAATACCCTGTCTGGGTCCGGTCGACGCCCATGCACAGGACGTCGAGATGCGCATCCTCCTGCCGGGCCACGGCGACCGCCGCATCCAGCTGTGCCTTGGCGGCCGCGACATCCGTCACGATCGTCAACAAGGTCTTGTAAGCCATGGTTTTTGTCCTCCGCGTCTGCTTCCTGTGCGCAAATTAGCTCTCTGACATGGGGAATACCTTGATCCCGATCAAGTGTGTTGCCGGCAGGGGACGATCCTGCGGCGAATGAGCTCACCCCCTCGTGATTGATTTGATACAGATCAAGGCATCAGGCATACCCTGAGACCACAAGAGCGATAGTCGAAACTTCCCGCCCTGGATCGACCGATTCTGGGAACGGGGGGAAGACAAGACGAAGGGACGCACAACATGTGGGATTATTTCAAGCTGATCGCGCTTGGTCTGGTGGCGGTACTGGCCGCCATCGCGGCCAACTACGCGCGCGATCTTCCGTACATGGTGAACGCGATCGAGATCATGCTGGCAGCAGCGATCGCGTTCATCTGGGTGCTGCGCACCATGGGAGGGCCGAAACCCTCTGAAACCGAATATTTCGACGGCGTGATCCGTGCAGGCGTGATCGCGACGGTGTTCTGGGGAATCGTGGGCTTCCTCGTCGCCGTCATCATCGCCTTCCAGCTCGCCTTCCCGGCGCTCAACTTCGAATGGGCCCAGGGCTACCTGAACTTCGGCAAGCTGCGGCCGCTGCACACCTCGGCGGTGATCTTCGCCTTCGGGGGCAACGCGCTGATCGCGACCTCGTTCTACGTGGTGCAGCGCACCTCGGCGGCGCGTCTCTTCGGCGGCACCGGCCTTGGCTGGTTCGTGTTCTGGGGCTGGCAGCTGATCATCGTCACCGCGGCCTCGGGCTATATCCTCGGCGCGACCCAGTCGCAGGAATACGCCGAGATGGAATGGCACGTCGACTGGCTGATTACGATCGTCTGGGTCGCCTATCTGCTCACCTTCCTCGGCACCATCTTCAAGCGCAAGGAACCCCACATCTACGTGGCGAACTGGTTCTACCTGTCCTTCATCGTGACCATCGCGATGCTGCACGTGGTGAACAACCTCGCGATCCCGGTGTCGATCTTCGGCTCGAAGTCGGTGCAGGTGTTCTCGGGCGTGCAGAATGCGATGACGCAGTGGTGGTATGGCCACAACGCGGTGGGCTTCTTCCTGACCGCGGGCTTCCTGGGCATGATGTACTACTTCGTGCCGAAGCAGGCCGAACGCCCGGTCTATTCCTACAAGCTGTCGATCGTGCACTTCTGGGCGCTGATCTTCCTCTACATCTGGGCCGGCCCGCACCATCTGCACTACACCGCTCTGCCGGACTGGGCCTCGACCCTCGGCATGGTGATGTCGGTGATCCTGTGGATGCCCTCGTGGGGCGGCATGATCAACGGCCTGATGACGCTCTCGGGCGCCTGGGACAAGCTGCGCACCGACCCGGTCATCCGGATGATGGTGGTCTCGGTCGGCTTCTACGGCATGTCGACCTTCGAAGGCCCGATGATGTCGATCAAGGCGGTGAACTCGCTGTCGCACTACACCGACTGGACGATCGGTCACGTGCACTCGGGCGCGCTCGGCTGGAACGGCATGATCACCTTCGGCGCGCTCTACTTCCTGGTGCCGAAACTGTGGTCGCGTGAACGGCTCTACTCGACCAAGCTCGTGAGCTGGCACTTCTGGCTCGCCACCATCGGCATCGTGCTCTACGCCGCGTCGATGTGGGTGACGGGCATCATGGAAGGGCTGATGTGGCGCGAAGTCGACAGCCAGGGCTTCCTCGTGAACGCCTTCGCCGACACCGTCGCCGCGAAGCATCCGATGTATGTGGTGCGTGGTCTGGGCGGTGTGATGTATCTCACCGGCGCCTGCATCATGGCCTACAACCTGTGGGCCACCGTCGCCAAGCAGCCGCGCGCTGCCGCCGCCTCGGTTGCCGCAGTTCCGGCCGAATAAGGAGATCCGCAGATGGCACTTCTGGACAAACATGGCGTCATCGAAAAGAACGCCACGCTGCTGCTGATCTTCTCCTTCCTCGTTGTCACCATCGGCGGCATCGTGGAGATCGCGCCCCTGTTCTATCTCGAGAACACCATCGAGAAGGTGGAAGGCGTGCGTCCCTACACCCCGCTCGAACTGACGGGCCGCGACATCTACGTGCGCGAGGGCTGCTATGTCTGCCACTCGCAGATGATCCGTCCGATGCGCGACGAGGTGGAACGTTACGGTCACTACTCGCTCGCCGCCGAGTCGATGTATGACCACCCGTTCCAATGGGGCTCGAAGCGGACGGGGCCCGACCTCGCCCGCGTCGGCAACCGCTACTCGGATGCGTGGCATGTGGACCACCTGACGAACCCGCAATCGGTCGTGCCGGAATCGGTGATGCCGAAATACGGGTTCCTCAAGACCCGCATGATCGAACCCACCTACATCGAGGACCGTCTCAACACCGATCAGCTCGTGGGTGTGCCCTACACCTCCGAGATGATCGCCAACGCGAAGGCCGACTTCGCCGCACAGGTCAATCCTGACGGCGACACCGATGGCCTGACCGCGCGGTACGGCGCAAAGGTCAACATCCGCAACTTCGACGGCCAGCCCGGCATTTCGGAGATGGATGCGCTGATCGCCTATCTGCAGGTTCTCGGTACGATGGTCGACTTCTCGACCTTCGAACCCGTGGCAAGTCGCTGAGGGGGCAGGGGATGGACTACCATATCTTCCGTGAATTCGCCGACAGCTGGGCTGCGCTGGCGATGCTCCTGGTCTTCGTGGGAGCCGTCGTCTTCGCGCTGCGCCCCGGCTCGCGCCGGGTCCACGACGATACGGCAAGCATCCCCTTCCGACATGATGACAAACCCGCCTGTTCTGGCGGCGGCTGCAAGGACGGCTGCTGCAAGGACGACGGCGCCACGTTGTAAGGAGGCGTGGACATGAGCAAAAAACCGACGACCAAGAAGCAAGTCGAGACCACGGGCCATTCGTGGGACGGCATTTCCGAGTACAACAACCCGCTGCCGCGCTGGTGGCTGTGGACCTTCTACGCCTGCATCGTCTGGGGCGTGGCCTACTCGATCGCGATGCCGGCCTGGCCGATCTTCGCCTCGGGGGCGACGCCCGGGCTTCTGCACAGCTCGACCCGCGCCGATGTCGCGGCCGACATCCAGAAGTATGCCGACGCCAACAAGCCGATCGAGGAAAAGCTGGTGGCGACCGACCTGAACCAGATCGCCAACGATCCGGAACTGGTCGACTTCACCCGCAACGCCGGCGGCGCGGTGTTCCGCACCTGGTGTGCGCAGTGCCACGGCGCGGGCGCGGGCGGCAACCCGGGCTTCCCGAACCTGCTCGACAGCGACTGGCTGCATGGCGGCACGATCGAACAGATCTACACCGACGTGCAGCACGGCATCCGTGACCCGCTGGATCCGGACACCAATCCGGCCGCGGCGATGCCGGCGCATCTGACCGACGGTCTGCTCGACCAGACCCAGATCGACGACGTTGTGCAATACGTGCTGCAGATCTCGGGCCAGCAGGCCGATGCCGCCAAAGCCACGGCCGGCGCGCAGGTCTTTGCCGACAACTGCACCGCCTGCCACGGCGAAGACGCCAAGGGCATGCAGGAGATGGGCGCACCGAACCTGACCGACGCGATCTGGCTCTATGGCGACGATCAGGCCACCATCACCAAGACCGTCGAATTCGGCCGCGCCGGCGTCATGCCCTCGTGGAGCTATGCCCCCGAAGGCGGCACCGCGCGTCTGAGCGAAGCGCAGATCCGCTCGGTCGCGGCCTACGTCCACTCGCTGGGCGGCGGTCAGTAACACAAGAAATTCGGGGGGCTGCGGAGCGATCCGAAGCCCCCCGGGTGGCACCGGCGCCCCGTCCTGTTCGCGCGTTTCCTGGGGGCGCCGGTGTTCTTTCTGCCGGACGACACAATCGCCCCGCCGCCTGCGCGTGCGGGGCCTTCTTTTCTCGGGCCGGCTTATCCTGTATCAGAAATCTGCAATTTTGACGCATGTCAAAGCCTTTCCGGCCCTGCCATAGCAGAAGGGACCGGAACCGAGAGATCAGCCAACGGAGAGAGACCTGTGAGCTCCACCGAACCGAGCGAACCCGCCCCGCTTTACACTGCGCGCGAACCCATCTTCCCGCGCCGCGTGAAGGGCCATTTCCGCACCCTGAAATGGGTGCTGATGGCGCTGATGCTGGGCATCTACTACATCACCCCGTGGATCCGCTGGGACCGCGGTCCGGCGCTGCCCGACCAGGCGGTGCTCGTCGACCTGGCGAACCGGCGCTTCTTCTTCTTCATGATCGAGATCTGGCCGCACGAATTCTACTTCGTCGCCGGCCTTCTCATCATGGCGGGGCTCGGGCTCTTCCTGTTCACCTCGGCGATGGGGCGGGTGTGGTGCGGCTATGCCTGCCCGCAGACGGTCTGGACCGACCTGTTCATCCTCGTCGAGCGCATCGTCGAGGGCGACCGCAACGCCCGCATCCGCCTGCTGCGGCAGAAGTGGAACTTCGAGAAGATCCGCAAGCGGATGACGAAGTGGACGCTGTGGCTGCTGATCGGCGTCGCCACCGGCGGTGCCTGGGTGTTCTACTTCACCGACGCGCCGACGCTCTTGCATGACCTGCTGCATGGCTCTGCCTCGGCCGTGGCCTACACCACGATCGCCGTCGCCACCGCCACCACCTTCGCCTTCGGCGGCTTCGCGCGCGAGCAGATCTGCATCTATGCCTGCCCCTGGCCGCGCATCCAGGCCGCGATGATGGACGAGGATACGATCACCATCGCCTATCGCGAATGGCGTGGCGAGCCGCGCGGCAAGCCGGGCGTTGCCGGCAACGGCGATTGCATCGACTGTCAGGCCTGTTTCAACGTCTGTCCGATGGGAATCGACATCCGCAACGGCCAGCAGCTCGAATGCATCACCTGCGGGCTGTGCATCGACGCCTGCAACGAGATGATGGACAAGGTCGGCAAGCCGCGCGGGCTGATCGGCTACATCGCGCTGAAGGATGAGGCGAAGGAACGCGCGGGCGAGCATCCGACGAATGTCTGGAAGCATATCTTCCGGCCGCGCACGATCCTCTATTTCACCCTCTGGGCCGGCATCGGCATCGGGCTGGTGGTGGCGCTGTTCATGCGCTCGCCGATCGACTTCAACGTCACCCCGAACCGCGACCCGCTTTACGTCGTGCAGGGCGACGGTTCGATCCGCAACATCTACACGCTGCGGCTGCGCAACAAGCATGGCGAGGCGACCACTTACCGGATCTCGGTCACCACGGAGGGCCATGAAGAGCGCGAGCCGCTGACGCTGACGCTCGAAGGCCAGCCGGGCGATACGGTGACGGCACCTGCCGACCAGCTTTCGACCCAGCGTCTATACATCGAGGCGCCGGCCGGGTCGAAGATGGCCCGCGAGGACCGGTCCGAGATCAAGATCTGGGTCGAAGACGTGAAGGGCACCGACCGGGCTTCGGCCGAGGCAGTGTTCAATGGCCGTGAACAGCATCACTGAGGAGCACAGAATGGGAAAACCCCTGACCGGCCGGAAGGTCCTGCTGATCGCACTCGCCTTCTTCGGCATCGTCATCGCCGTCAACGTCACCATGGCGGTGAAGGCGGTGAAGACCTTCCCCGGGCTCGAGGTCTCGAACTCCTACGTCGCGTCGCAGACCTTCGACGCCGACCGCGCCGCGCAGGAAAAACTCGGCTGGGTGGTCGAGCCGACCTATGACCGCGGCGTCCTTTCGCTGGTGATCCGCGACAAGGGGGGGCTGCCCGCGCGGGTGGCCACCCTGCACGCTCTCGTCGGCCGCACCACCATGGCAAGCGAGGATGTCGAGCCCGAGCTGTCCTTCGCGGGCGGGATCTTCTCGGCGCCGGTACAGCTGGCGCCGGGGGCCTGGCTGATCCATCTCGATGCGGTCGCCCATGACGGCACCAAGTTCCGCCAGCGCATCGACCTCTTCGTGGACAAGTAAGCCGATGACGGTCGCCCCTGCCGCCAATGGTCTGGCCTCTTCCGCCCCGCCGGCGGGGGAGGCGGAGCATGTTTCCGCCTCGGCCTGCCCGGCCTGCCTTGCGGCCCCCTCGGCCGAGGCGCTGGCGAAATCGGGCGACCTCCGCGGCGCGCGGATCATGCTGTCGCTGCCGACCGCGCATTGTGCGGTCTGCATCACCGATGTCGAACGCGAGCTGTCGCGCCAGCCCGGCGTGCGTTCGGCGCGGGTGAACCTGACGCTCAAGCGCGTCTCGATCGACGCCGAGCCCGGGGTGGAGGCGGCGCCGCTCGTCGCCGCGCTCGACGGCATCGGCTACGAGGCCTACGAGCTCGACCCCGGATTGCTGTCGGCGACCGAGACCGACAAGCGCGGCCGTGACCTGCTGATGCGCATCGGCGTCGCGGGCTTCGCGATGATGAACATCATGCTGCTCTCGATCTCGGTCTGGTCGGGGGCCGAGGATGCCACGCGCGACATGTTCCACTGGATCTCGGCGGCGATTGCGCTGCCGACGGTGGTCTTCGCCGGGCAGCCGTTCTTCGCCTCGGCCTGGGCCGGGCTGCGGCACGGGCGCGTCAACATGGACGTGCCGATCTCGCTGGCGCTGATTCTTGCCTCGTCGATCTCGCTTTACGAGACCGCGCATCACGGCCATCAGGCCTATTTCGACGCGGCGGTGATGCTGTCGTTCTTCCTGCTCGTCGGGCGCTATCTCGATTACCGTACCCGCGCCGTGGCGCGCTCGGCGGCCGAGGAGCTGGCCGCGCTCGAGGTGCCGCGCGCGACGGTGCTGCGCGATGGCGCCGAGGTCGTGGTGCCGGTGGGCGAGCTCGTGCCGGGCGACATCATCCGGGTGCGCCCGGGTGGCCGGATCCCGGCCGATGGCGAGGTGACCGAGGGCACCTCCGAGACCGACCGCTCGCTGCTCACGGGCGAGTCGCTGCCGGTCTATGCCGGGCCCGGCGTGACGCTCTCGGCGGGTGAGGTGAACCTCACCGGCCCGCTCACCCTGCGCGTCTCCGCGGCGGGCAAGGACAGCTCGCTGCACCGCATGGCCGATCTGGTCGCCACCGCCGAATCGGCGAAGACGAAATACACCTCGCTCGCCGAACGGGCGGCGCGGGCCTATTCGCCGCTCGTGCATACGCTCGCCTTCTCGTCCTTCCTGATCTGGCTGTGGATCACCGGCGGCGATGTGCGCCACGCGATCAACATCGCGGCCGCGGTGCTCATCATCACCTGCCCCTGCGCGCTTGGCCTTGCGGTGCCCGCCGTGGTCACCGCGGCCTCGGGGCGGCTGTTCCGCAAGGGGCTGCTGATCAAGGACGGCACCGCGCTCGAGCGGCTGGCCGAGGTCGACACCGTCGTCTTCGACAAGACCGGCACGCTGACCATGGGGGCACCCACGCCCGAGAACCTGTTCGAGCTGACGCCCGCGCAATTCGCGCTCGCCGCGGCGCTTGCCGGGGCCTCGTCGCATCCGCTGGCAAAGGCGCTGGCCGCGGCGGCGCAGGAGCGCGGCATCGTCCCCGCCGCGCTTGACGATCTGCGCGAAGTGCCGGGCTATGGCGTCGAGGGGCGGCTGGATGGCGCGATCCTGCGCCTTGGCCGGGCCGACTGGGTCGGGGCCGAGGCGGGCAGCGTGACCGCGACCCATCTGCGCATCGGCACCGAGGCGCCCGTCACGCTGCGCTTTGCCGACAGCCTGCGCCCGGGCGCCGAGGCGGCCGTGTCGGCGCTTCTGGCGCAGAAAAAGCGTGTGCTGCTGGTCTCGGGCGATGTCGAGGGCGCGGTCGCGGCGCTGGCCCGCCGGCTTGGCATTGCCGAATGGCACTCGGGCGCGCGGCCCGAGGAGAAGGCGGCGCTGGTCGCCGAGATGACCGGCCAGGGCGCGCGGGTGCTGATGGTGGGTGACGGGCTGAACGACACCGCGGCGCTCGCCTCGGCACATGTCTCGATCTCGCCGGCCTCGGCGCTTGATGCGGCGCGCACCGCCTCGGATATCGTGCTGCTCGGCCAGGATCTTGCGCCGGTGGCCGATGCCGTGCGGATCTCGGTGCAGGCGCGGCGGCGGATCAAGCAGAACTTCGCGCTTTCGGGGCTCTACAACGTCGTCGCGGTGCCGATCGCGCTGGTCGGCCTTGCCACGCCGCTTGCCGCGGCCTTGGCGATGTCGGCATCCTCGATTACGGTGTCGCTGAACTCCCTGCGGCTGAAGTGAGCGGAGGCGCCGATGTCCGTCCTGACCTATCTGATCCCGATCTCGCTGTTCCTCGGTGGCTTTGGCCTCGTGGCCTTCTTCTGGACGCTGCGCACGCGCCAGTATGAGGACCCGAAGGGCGACAGCGAACGCATCCTGTCGGATGAATACGACGATCACCCGAAGGGCTGATCCGCGCGATCCTCAGTCATGAAAAAGCCGGCCCCCGGGCCGGCTTTCGTCTGTCTGGCGGTGGGGCTGGGGGCTCAGGGCCCGATCACCGTGCAGTCCGAGGCGCGGGCGGTCAGTCGCGCGCAGGCCAGCTCGGCGCCGGCCTTGGTCATGCCGACGAAATTCGCCTCGAAGCCGGTCTTGCCGCGGGCGACCTTGCGCAGCGCATCGCCGAGCGTGTCGCTTTCCATCAGCGCCGTCTTCAGCAGCGAGCGTTCGGCGGCGTATTGCGACGGGAACTTGCCGACATTGACGCCCCAGTTGCGCCCGCCCGAGCTCGAGGCGCGGGCCACCACCTCGCGCTCCTGCTGCGGTGCGGGGGCGGGGGGCGTCAGCGCGGCCAGGATCACCGTGTTGTCGGTCGGGTTCTTGTGGCCGGCCATCTCCAGCGTCTCGGGCTGCGGCGTCGAGGTCTGCACGAACATCGGCTCGCGCGGATCGGGGGCGTCGCCCTCGGCCGGCGTGTCCTCGGAGAAATCGTTCATCGCCAGCGTCTCGGGCTGCGGCGTCGCGGCCTGGACGAAGCCCGCCGCGGCGACCGGAACGGTTTCGCGCGGGGCGGCGGCAGGGCGCGGGCTGGCCGCCTGGGCCACGACATCGGTGACCTCGGCCACGGCGGCGACCGGCGCGGGCGCCGCGGGTTCGAGCGCCTTCGCCAGCGCCAGCTCGACCGCCTCGCTGTCATGCGCAGCGGTACCCGGGCGCGCCATCGGCCGCGGGCTTGCCGGCGGCGCGGCGGCCAGACGCAGCGTCTTCGCCGCGGCGACCGGGGCATCGCCCTCGTCCGCGTCGTTCTCGGCGCCGGTGACTTCGGGGCCGGCCACGCCGGTCGCATCCGCCATCAGGGCGGGCGGCGCCGGCTTGTCGAGGGTGGTCTTGCCCGGCGCGCGCGCGAAGCCGAGATCAAGCAGCTCGGCCACCTTGGCGTTGCGCTGCGCGGTCGAGGTGCCGCCGAAGACGGTGGCGATGATGCGCTTGTTGCCGCGCTGCGCCGAAGCGACGAGGTTGAAGCCCGCGGGCACGGTGTAGCCGGTCTTGATCCCGTCGGCGCCGTCATAGGCATCGAGGAAGCGGCGGTTGGTGCTCGACACCTTGGCGATGCCGGCATCCGCGGTGCGGCGCGAGAACAGGTTGTAGTACTGCGGGAAGTCGTAGATCAGGTGGCGCCCGAGAAGCGTCATGTCACGCGCGGTCGACATGTGGCCCTCGCGGGTCAGGCCGTTGGCATTCCTGAAGGTGGTGTTCTTCATGCCAAGCGCCTTGGCCATGCGGTTCATCTTGGTGGCAAAGCCCGCCTCGTCGCCGCCGAGGTAATCGCCGATCGCCGCCGCCGCATCGTTTGCCGATTTCACCGCCGCGGCACGGATCAGGTAGCGCAGCTGGATCTTCTGGCCCGCGCGCAGGCCAAGCCGCGACGGCGGCTGGCTCGCCGCATGGGCGGTGACGGTGACCACGGAATCGAGGCTGACCTGGCCGCGCTCGATCGCGTCGAAGGTCAGGTAGAGCGTCATCATCTTGGTCAGCGAGGCAGGGTGCAGACGGGTATCGGCATTCTGCGAATAGAGCACTTCGCCGGTTCGCGCATCCATCACCATCGCGGCAAAGGGCGCGGCCAGCGCAGCCAGCGGCAGGAAGATCAGGGAAAGTGCAAATAGCCCGTAACGGACCCATCGCGCGAGCGTGGTCACGGTTTCTGTCCTTGTGCTGCCTCGTGCCCCGTTGTTTTGATCCGGAGCTTTGGCGTTCAGCCTAACACGGCTTTTTCGCCCTGAAAACCGCCTATTTTCAAGTGCTTTCGTCACGACATTCAGGTGTGGCCCAAGATCTCGTGGTTGTGCCGGGCCGGGCGGCGAGGGGTGGTAACGCGGCCGTGACAGCCCCCCGGCGACATGGTGTCGCGGGGGCGAAATCGCACAAGATCAAGGCGTTGTCCGTCGCCTCCCACGGCTCAGCCGATCCGCTCGAGCAGTTCGTGCAGCCCGGCAAGCGAGGGCAGGGCGGCAAACCGCGGGTGGCCCTGCGGCACCTCGGCTTCCTCGAGCGCCCAGGTCATCTCATGCGGCACATGCACCCCCCAGCCCCCCGCCGCGATCATCGGAAGCACGTCGGATTTCAACGAGTTGCCGACCATCATCGCAGCGTCCGCGCCGGTGCCGTGGCGGGCGAAGACTTCGGTATAGGTGGCCGGGCGCTTCTCCGACACGATCTCGACCGCGTCGAAGAGATCGCCAAGCCCCGACTGGGCAAGTTTCCGCTCCTGGTCGATCAGGTCGCCCTTGGTGACCAGCACCAGCCGGTAGCGGCCGGCGAGCGCCTCGATTGCCGTGCGTGCCTCGGGCAACAGCTCGATCGGATGGGCGAGCATCTCGCGCCCGGCCGAGAGAATCTCGGCGATCACCGCCCCCGGTACCGCGCCGCCGCTGACCTCGATCGCGGTCTCGATCATCGAGAGGGTGAAGCCCTTCACCCCGAAACCGTAGATCCCGACGTTGCGCCGCTCGGCCGCGAGCAGCCGCTCGCCCAGCCACGCGCCATCGGCATGCCCGGCCAGCAGCGCGGTGAAACGGGCCTGGGTCAGGCGGAATAAACGCTCGTTGTGCCACAGCGTGTCGTCGGCATCGAAGCCGATTGTCGTGAGTTTCATGCGACACTCCCGGTCGCGGGACCCGTCGTGGGCAGATTCCTCGCCCGCAATGTCTTTCCTTGTGGCATGATCTTCCTATATTCCCCCGATACCGCGAGCGATTCCCGAAGACCGAGGCGCAATGTTCCACCCGCTTGAGATGATGGCCGACCGCAAGGACGATGCCGAAGGCGAGGCCGGCGTTGCCCTGAAGACGAAACCGAAGACGCAGCGCCCGCCGATGTACAAGGTGCTGCTCCTGAACGACGATTACACCCCGATGGAGTTCGTCGTCCATATCCTCGAACGCTTCTTCGGCCTGAGCCACGCGCAAGCTTTCGAGATCATGCTGACCGTGCACAAGAAGGGGCTCGCCGTCGTCGGCGTGTTCAGCTTCGAGGTGGCCGAGACCAAGGTCGCGCAGGTGATGGATTTCGCCCGCCGCCATCAGCACCCGTTGCAATGCACGATGGAAAAGGAGTGAGGCGCGCGCGCCTCTGCCAGCCATGAGCCACCCCCGCCTCTCCCTTGCGCTTGACGCGCCCGATGCCCTGCCCGCCGCGGGGCGCATTGCGCTGTTCCGTCCGACCGCCGCCACCGATCTGAGCGATCTGCCGGCCGAGCGGCTGCATGCCGTGCAGGGCTTCCGCCCGGACTGGGAGGCGCTGCGCGCCCGTGGCATCGCGGCCGATCCCGCGCCCGAGGGCCCCTATGCCGCCGCGGTGGTGTTCCTGCCGCGCGCCAAGGCCGAGGCGCGGGCGATCCTGGCGCTCGCCTGCGAGGTGGTGGTGCCGGGCGGGCCGATCTGGGTCGACGGGCTGAAGACCGACGGCATCGATTCCATGCTGCGCGATCTGCGCGCGCGGCTGCCGGTGGGCGAGCCGATCGCCAAGGCGCATGGCAAGATCTTCCGCCTCGAGGCGGCGCATGGAGCGCTCGATGACTGGAAGGGGCACCGCACCGAAGTGGTGCCGGGCTTCGTCACCCAGCCCGGCGTGTTCTCGGCCGACGGCGTCGACCGCGGCTCGGCGCTGCTGGCGGCCGCGTTGCCCGAGACGCTGCCCGCCCGGATGGCCGATATCGGCGCGGGCTGGGGCTGGCTTGCGGCGCAGGTGCTGGCGCGCAAGGGGGTTGAGAGCCTCGATCTGATCGAGGCGGAACATGCCGCGCTCGACTGCGCGCGGCTCAACATCCCCGATCCGCGGGCGCATTTCGTCTGGGCAGATGCCACCGTCTTCAAGCCCGAGGCGCGCTATACCGCGGCGGTGATGAACCCGCCCTTCCACAGCTCGCGTGCCGCCGATCCGGCGCTCGGGCAGGCCTTCATCCGGGCCGCCGCCTCGATGCTGTCGCTCTCGGGCACGCTGTGGATGGTATCGAACCGCCACCTGCCCTACGAGGAGGCGCTGCGTGCCGCCTTCCACGAGGTGACCGAGATCGTGCCGCCCGGTGGCCCCGACGGCGCCTTCCGTCTGATCCGCGCCGAACGGCCAATCGTGCAGAGCGCCGCCCGCCCGCCGGCGCCCGCCGTGGCGTCACCACGTCGCCGTCTCTCTCGCCCCCGGCGCTGAAATGCGCTAACAGGGGCGAAAACCACTCCGAAGGGAGCTGCCATGTCTCTGGCCATCACCGGAAAGACCGCGATCATCACCGGCGCCGCCAACGGCATCGGCCTTGCCATCGCGCGCCATTTCCTCGACCGCGGCGCGCAGGTGATGTGCGCCGACATCGACGAGACGAAGCTGATGGCCGAGTTCGGCGACAGCGCCAAGGCCGAGGGCCCGGCACGGGTCTTTGCCGGCGATCTGTGCGAGAAGCTGACCATCGCCAACCTGCTCTCGGCGACCATCGACGCCTTCGAGCGGATCGATATTCTGGTCAATGCCGCGCGCAGTTTCACCCCCTGCGACCCGCTCGAGCCCGACGCCGAGGTGCTGGAATCGATGTTGCGGCACAACATGAAGGCGGGGCTGCGGCTGTCGCAGCTGACCGCGAAGCGGATGATTGCGCTGGCCGAGAAGGACGGGCGCAGGACCGGCGAGGTCGGCTGCATCGTCAACGTCTCGACCCTCGCCGCGCAGCGCACCCAGCCCGAGCTGCTTGCCTATTCCATCGCCTGTGCGGCGCAGGACCAGGCGACGCGCGGGCTCGCGCTTGCGCTCGCACCGCACCGGATCCGGGTGAACGGCGTCGCCTTCGCCTCGATGATGAGCGCCTCGCTGCATGCGGCGCTGCGCGAGAACGCCGACTGGCGCGAGGCGATCACGGCAGGCACGCCGCTTGGCCGCATCGCGCCGCCGACCGAATTGGCGGAAACCGTGCAATACCTCGCCTCGTCGGGGGCGGGCTTCGTCACCGGCCAGATCGTCACCGTCGACGGCGGCCGTGGCATCGCGGACACGGTGCGCGTGCCGGTCTACTGAGCGGCACGCCCGGGCGGGATTACTTCGCCTCTTCCGGATAGGCGGCCCGGCAGGCCGCGATTTCCGCGTTCATCTGCGGTGCAAGGGCGCGGATCTTGGCGCGCAGGTTGTCGCGCTTGCGGGTTTCCGTGACCGGGTCGATCACCACCTGCCGGCGCCGGGTGATCGTGTCATCCTCGAGACACATCCGCGGCTTCTGGATCACCCGACCGTCGCGCCGGGTGTAGGTGTCATAGCCGCACACTTCCCACCGCGTCGTCGGCACCTCGTATTCTTCCCAGGCATAGCCACGGGCGAGGTTGCCCTCGGTCTCGGCCAGCAGCGACTGCAGGGTGCGGGTCTCGCGCGTGGCGCGGTTGATGCACTGCTCCTGCGGCGTGCCGCAGGCGGCAAGGACGAGCAGGACGAGAAGGGCGGCGGTCTTGCGCATGGCGGGTCTCCGGCTGATGGCGCATTCTTCTCCTCCGGCGCGGAAAACGCAATTCCCCCCTCGCGCCTTGCCTGCTAGGACGGCGCAAAAAGGGAGATCGCCATGACCGACACATTCGAGCCCCGCAAGGCCGCCGCCAGTGCCTGGTTCTCGACCCTGCGCGACCGCATCGTCGCGGCCTTCGAAGCGCTCGAGGACGGGTTCGCGGGTGCGGGCACCCTGCCCGCCGGCCGCTTCGAGGTGACGCCCACCACCCGCACCGGCGCCGATGGCGAGGATCAGGGCGGCGGCAAGATGTCGGTGCTGCGCGGCGGGCGGGTCTTCGAGAAGGTCGGCGTGAACATCTCGACGGTCTGGGGCCGGCTCGCGCCGCGGGCGCAAAAGGCGATGGCGGCGCGTGGCGTGCCGGGGATGGAGGCGGACCCGCGGTTCTGGGCCTCGGGGATCTCGCTCGTCGCCCACATGCGCAACCCGCACACGCCGGCCGTGCACATGAACACCCGGATGTTCTGGACGCCCGGCGCGTGGTGGTTCGGCGGTGGCGCTGATCTCAACCCCTGCATCGAATATGCCGAGGACACCGCGCATTTCCACGCCGCGCTGCAGGCGGCCTGCGATGCGCATGACCCGGGCTATTACCCGCGCTTCAAGGCCTGGGCGGACGAGTATTTCTACATCCCGCACCGGCACCGCGCCCGCGGCGTCGGCGGCATCTTCTATGACGATCTGAACAGCGGCGACTGGGACGCGGATTTCGCCTTCACCCAGGCCGTGGGCGCGGCCTTCCTGCCCGCCTTCCTGCCGGTGACCGAGCGCCGCCTCGGCACCCCCGCCTCCGAGGCCGACCGCGACGCGCAGCTGATCCACCGCGGGCTGTATGCCGAATACAACCTCGTCTACGACCGCGGCACGAAATTCGGGCTCGAGACCGGGCACAATGCCGACGCGGTTCTGATGAGCCTGCCGCCGCTGGCGAAATGGGTCTGAGGGGCAGGGCCCCCAGATCTCCGTCTTTCTTCAGTCGACCGTTTCGACCGTGATCGCCGCCTGACGCCCCGCCGCCTCGGCGGCCCGGGCGAAGCTGCCATGCAGCAGGTCGTCGAGCGCGCCCTCGTGCGGGGCGCCGATCACGACATGCGTGGCACCGCCCGCTTCGGCGCGGGCAAGCGCGGCGCGCACCGCCTGACCGGGCGTCGTATGCAGCACCTCGCCCTGCGCCGGGATGCCCGCCGCCGCGATCCGGGCGCGGGCGTGCGCCACGATCGCCTCGGCCTGCGGACGGGGTTCGGTCTCGGCCTCGGCGCCGTCAAGCACTTCGCTGACCCGGACATGGAGCGCGAGCACCGCCCGCCCGTGGCCTTCGCCAGCGCCACGGCGCGGTCGGTCACCCGCGCGTCGGCATCGCTGCCATCGACCGCGGCGACGACCAGCCCCGGCGCCGGGGCGGTGGCTGGGACCGCCTTGTGATGCGCGATCGACCCGCGGCGCAGCCACAGCGTCGCGGGCGCCAGCAGCGCCGCCAGCGCCGCGACCAGAACGGACAGCGCGGTGACCACGAAAAAGGCATTGCCCAGCCCCCAGCCGGCACGGAAGGCGACAAGCTCGCGCACCGAGCCCGAGGTGCCGGCGAGCGCGGCGAAGATCACGATCAGCCCGGCGCCGAGGATCAGCGTCGCCCGCGCGCCGATCCGGCTCGAGACGAAGCCCGTTACCAGCATCATCCCCGAGGTGACGAGGAAATAGGAGGTGAAGAGCAGCGACACCTGCGCTGGTCCCGCATTCAGCCCGGCGGCGATCGAGGTCAGGATCGGATCGACCAGGCCGATCGACATGAAGCCGACGACGCAGGCGAAAGCGGTGGCCCAGACCGCGGTCGGCTGGTCGAGAAAGCGCGATGGCTCGGCAGCGCCGGTGGGCGGATGGGACATGGAAAGCTCGCATCAGGGGAGGGGCAGGCTTGCCGGGGGCGGGCGGGCCGGGTAAACTGATTGTACGATACACGATTTGTATGGTGCAAGTAAAGTGGAGGCGTGCATGGATCGGACCGATCTGGCGCAGGACGGCGGGGCCTCGCCCGGCACGCAGGCGATCGAACATGACCTTGCGGTTCTCGTGCGGGCACTTGAGGGGCTCTATCGCTCGCGCAAATATCCGCTGGAACGGGCGCAATACCTGCTGCTTCTCGCGCTGCGCGAGGGGGCGCGACCGAGCGGTGATCTGGCGGCAACGCTCGCACTCGATCATTCCACGGTGACGCGGCAGCTTGCGGCGCTGGAAAAGGGCGGGCTGATCGCGAGACGTCCGAACCCGCTTGATGGCCGCAGCGCGCTGATCGAGGCGACGGTGGCGGGGCGGGCGCGCTGCGCCGAGATGCAGGCGCTGCGGCTGCGGCGCCTCGAGGAGATGCTGGCCGACTGGAGCGAGCCCGAGCGGCAGCGCTTTGCCGCCGACATCGCGCGCTTCAACGCGCAGGTGATGGGGCACAGCCGCACGGCCCGCGAAGAGCCCGGCCTCGGCTGAGCTTGGCGCCCCCCGGCGGGCCTTTGCCGAAAAGGCTTTCCTTCTTGAGGGAAAGGGGCTAGAAGCCGCGCTTTCCGCCGTTGCGAAAGCCCCTGACATGACCCAGTTCGATCACCTTCCCGCCGCGCTTCAAGAGGCGCTGGCCGAGAAGGGCTATGCCGCCCTCACCCCCGTGCAGGAGGCGGTATCCGATCCGGGGCTGTCCGGGCGTGACCTGCTGGTCTCGGCTCAGACCGGCTCGGGCAAGACCGTGGCCTTCGGTCTCGCCATGGCCTCCGAGCTGATCGGCGCCGAGGGTATCCCGCCCTATGCCGATCTGCCGCGCGCCCTGGTCGTGGCGCCGACGCGCGAACTTGCGCAGCAGGTCAGCCGCGAGCTCGCCTGGCTCTACGCCCGGGCGGGGGCGGTGATCGCCGGCGCCGTCGGCGGCATGGATGCGCGCGCCGAGCGTCGTGCGCTCGAACGCGGCGCGCATATCGTCGTCGGCACCCCGGGCCGGATCTGCGACCACATCCGCCGCGGCGCGCTCGATCTGAGCGAGCTGAAGGTCGTCACCCTCGATGAGGCCGACGAGATGCTCGACCTCGGCTTCCGCGAAGATCTCGAGTTCATCCTCAAGACCGCGCCCGAGACCCGCCGCACCCTGATGTTCTCGGCCACCGTGCCGGCCGAGATCGCCCGGCTCGCCGCCACCTTCCAGCGCGACGCCGAGCGGATCTCGACCATCGCCGCGCGCAGCCAGCACGCCGACATCGACTATCGCGCCCTGGCCGTCGACCGCTCCGACCGCGAGAATGCGATCGTCAACCTGCTGCGCTTCCACGAGCCCGAACGCGCGATCGTGTTCTGCTCGACCCGCGCCGCGGTGACCCATCTGACCGGCCGGCTGCTCAATCGCGGCTTCTCGGTGGTGGCGCTCTCGGGCGAGCTGACCCAGGACGAACGCTCGCGCGCGCTGCAGATGCTGCGCGACGGCCGGGCGCGGGTCTGCATCGCCACCGACGTCGCCGCGCGCGGCATCGACCTGCCGGGGCTCGAGCTCGTCGTGCATGCCGATCTGCCGCAGAACAAGGAAGCGCTGCTGCACCGTTCGGGCCGCACCGGGCGCGCCGGGGCAAAGGGGATCTCGGCGCTGATCGTGCCGCTCAACCTGCGTTCGAAGGCCGAGCGGCTGCTGCGCGAGGCGGGGGTGAATGCCACCTGGGATGGCGCCCCCGGCCCGGAAGAGATCTTTGCCCGCGACGAGGAGCGGATGCTGCAGCAGGCGGTGCTGACCGATCCGCCGACGGCTGATGAACTCGACGGCATCGAGCGCCTGCTCGAGACCTTCGAACCGCGCGCGCTGGCCGCGGCGGTGCTGCGCAACTTCCGTGCCGCGCGCTCGGCGCCCGAGGATCTGGTGTCGGTCACGCTCGACGGGCCGAAGCCGCGTGCGCGCGAGGAATTCGGCAATTCGCGCTGGTTCCGGCTGACCATGGGGCATGACCAGTGGGTCGATCCGAAGTGGCTTTTGCCGATGCTGTGCCGCGCGGGCGACCTGACCCGGCGCGACATCGGCATGATCCGGGTGATGCAGGACCACACCTTCGTACAGATCCACGCCGATGCCGCCGGCCGCTTCGAGGGCGCGCTCGCGCCGTCGATGGTGATGGAGGACAAGTGCACCGTCACGCCGCTCGCCGAGGCGCCCGAAGGGCTCGACCGTCCGGCGCCGCGTCCGGCACGCTGGTCGAAGGGCGAGGACGACCACGCCCCGCGCAAGCCGCACCGCAAGGGGCAGGGCTGGGGCGAGGGCGCGCCGAAGCCCGCGCGCAAGTATGACCGCGCCGAGGGCGAGGCCGCACCGCGTCCGGCCCGCACCTATGACCGCCCCGAAGGCGAGGGGGCCGCACCGAAGGCCCGCAGCAAGCCCGCCGCGCCTTGGGCGCGCGAGGGTGGCCATGGCGCCGCCGCGAAGGAGGGGTTCCGGCCGAAGCCGAAATTCGCCAAGGCGGGGGGCAAGTTCGCCGGCAAGCCGGGCGGCAAGCCCGGGCCGAAAACCCCGCGCGGGAAATGATCCAGGACTGACAAAAGGGGCCTCGCGGCCCCTTTTTCTTGGCACAAATACTCGCCTTGGCTGGGGCCGCGAACCGGCCCTGACCGGTCTGGCGCCCTGACCCTTGCGGCCCTAACCCTTGCGGATCGTCTCGACCATCAGCGCGACATTCTCGGGATCGGCGTCGGGGGTGATGCCATGGCCGAGGTTGAAGATATGCGGCCCCTTCGAGAAGGCGCGCACCACGTCGCGCGTCGCCTCGACCAGTGCCGCGCCGCCGGTCACCATGTGCTTCGGATCAAGGTTGCCCTGCACGCAGCCGTCCTTCTGCACATGCGCCGCTGCCCAGTCGGCCGAGACCGAATTGTCGATCGCGACGCAATCGGCGCCGGTCTTCTTCGCAAAGCCGACATAGCCCTCGCCCGCCTCGCGCGGGAAGGCGATGACCGGCAGGCCCGGGAAACGCGCCTTCAGCTCGGCGATGATCCGCGCCGTGGGGGCGACGGCGAAATCCTCGAAATCCTGCCCCTTCAGGCTGCCCGCCCAGCTGTCGAACAGCTTGACGACCTCGGCCCCGGCCTCGACCTGCTTCGCCAGATATTCGACCGTCGCCTCGGTCAGCCGGTCGATGATGCCGGCGAAGGTGGCGCGATCGGTGGCCTTCAGCGCATGCGCCGGGCCCTGGTCGCGGGTGCCGCGGCCGGCGATCATGTAGGTCGCGACGGTCCAGGGCGCGCCGGCAAAGCCGATCAGCGTCGTCTCCGACGGCAGCTCGCGGCGCAGGATCCGCACCGTCTCGTAGATCGGGGCGAGCGTGTCGTGGATGTCGTCGCAGCCCTTCAGCGCGGCCAGCTCGGCGGGCGTCGTGGTGGTCGACATCCGCGGCCCCTCGCCGGTCTCGAACCACAGATCGACGCCAAGCGCCTGCGGCAGAAGCAGGATGTCGGCAAACAGGATCGCCGCATCGAACCCATAGCGGCGGATCGGCTGCAGCGTGACCTCGGCCGCAAGCTCGGAATTGTAGCACAGCGAGAGGAAATCCCCCGCCTGCGCCCGGGTCGCGCGATATTCGGGCAGGTAGCGGCCCGCCTGCCGCATCATCCAGACCGGAGGGGTGGGCAGCACCTCGCCACGCAGCGCGCGCAGGATCGTCTTGTCGCTCATCGGGATCTCCTTTGCCCCTCTTCATCGCGGGCTGCGGCTGATTGTCAAGCATTGCGCGCACTCGCCCCGCTTGCACGGGCAATCGGTCGCGGCTATGCCGTGGGCCATGAAACAGATGCCCTCCGCAACGGACCCGCTGAAGATCGGCACCCGCGGCTCGCCGCTCGCGCTCGCGCAGGCCTATGAGACCCGCGCGCGGCTGAGCGCGGCGCATGGCCTGCCGCCGGAGGCCTTCGAGATCGTGGTGATCCGCACCACCGGCGACAATGCCGCACTGATCGCGGCCGATCAGCCGCTGAAGGCGCTTGGCGGCAAGGGCCTGTTCACCAGGGAGATCGAGGAGGCGCTTGCCTCGGGTGCGATCGACATCGCGGTGCATTCGATGAAGGACATGCCGACGGCCCAGCCCGAGGGCCTGCTGCTCGACTGCTTCCTGCCGCGCGAGGACACCCGCGACGCCTTCGTCTCGATGCGCTACGCAAGCCTCGCCGACCTGCCCGAGGGCGCGGTCGTCGGCTCGTCGAGCCTGCGCCGGCGCGCACAGCTGGCGAACCGCCGGCCCGATCTGAAGCTGGTCGAGTTCCGCGGCAACGTGCAGACCCGGCTGAAGAAGCTCGAGGACGGGGTGGCGGATGCCACCTTCCTTGCGATGGCCGGGCTGAACCGTCTGGGCAAGGCCGAGGTCGCGCGCTCGGCGATTGGCCCCGACGAGATGCTGCCCGCCGTCGCGCAGGGCGCAATCGGGATCGAGCGGCGCGCGGCCGATACGCGCTGCGCCGATCTGCTCGCCGCGATCCACGACGGGCCCACGGGCCTGCGCCTGGCGGCCGAGCGCAGCTTCCTCGCCACGCTCGACGGCTCGTGCGAGACCCCGATCGCGGGTCTTGCCGAGATCCTCGACGACCGGCTCTGGCTGCGCGGCGAGATCCTGCGCCCGGACGGTTCCGAGTCGATCTCGGGCGAGGCGCATGGCGCGCTTGCCGAGGGCGCCGCGCTTGGTGCCGATCTGGCGCGCCGGCTGCTGGCTCAGGCGCCGAAAGGCTTTTTCGACTGGCGCTGAGCCGGCCGCGATGACGGTTGCCTCCGGGGGCGTTGGCGCGATCTGCGCCCGAACGCCCCGGGGCGGCGGCCGCCGCATCCACGGGAGACCCATATGACCCTTCTTGACCGCCTGCGTGACCTGCTTGGCCCCGCCCATGTGCTGACCGGCGACGATACCGCGGGCTACCGCGACGACTGGACCGGGCACTACCACTGGAGCCCGCTCGCGGTGCTGCGCCCGGGCTCGACCGAGGAGGTCTCGGCGGTGCTGCGGCTGGCGAGCGAGACCGGCACGCCGGTGGTGCCGGTGGGCGGCAACACCGGGCTGAACGGCGGCGCCGCGGCCGAGGGCGCGCTGATGCTGTCGCTGGCGCGGATGAACCGGCTGCGCGAGGTGAACCCCGCCGCGCGCACGATCACCGCCGAGGCGGGGGTGATCCTCGAGACGCTGCATGACGAGGCGGCACGGCACGGGCTGGTGTTTCCGCTGACCTTCGGGGCGAAGGGCTCGGCGATGGTGGGCGGGTTCCTCTCGACCAATGCCGGCGGCTCGAACGTGCTGCGCTATGGCAATGCGCGGGCGCTGTGCCTGGGGATCGAGGTGGTGCTGGCCGACGGGCGGGTGATGAACCTGCTGACCGGGCTGCACAAGGACAACAGCGGCTATGACCTGCGCGATCTGATGATCGGCGCCGAGGGCACGCTCGGCGTGATCACCGCGGCGGTGCTGAAGCTCGCCCCTGCGCCCGTCGCCCATGCGACCGCGCTTCTGGGCATGGACACGCTCGAGGGCGCGCTTGCGCTGTTGCACCGGCTGCAGGCCGGCAGCGGCGGCGCCGTCGAGGCCTTCGAGTTCATGCCCGCCCACTACATGGAGCGTCTCGGCCGGCTGAAGCCCGAGCTCGCCTGCCCGTTCGAGCCCTGCGCGGTGAACGTGATGGTCGAGATCGCGACCACGATCGCGGGCGAGGACCCGGTCGAACGGCTGGAAACCCTGCTCGAGAGCGCGCTCGAGGACGGCTCGCTCACCGAGGCGGTGGTGGCGACCTCGGAGGCGCAGCGCCGCCGGCTCTGGACGATGCGCGAATCCGCGGCCGAGATCACCTTCGTGCAGCCGGTGATGGTCGACACCGACGTGGCGCTGCCGCTTGACCGGCTGCAGCTGTTCCTGACCCGGATGGAGGTTCGGCTCGCCACGCTCGACCCCGAGGCCGAGGTCTTCCTCGTGGCGCATCTGGGCGACGGCAACATCCATTACTCGGTCTATCCCGGACGCGAGGAGGCGAGCCACCTTGCCGCGATCCGCGCCGCGATCGCCAGCGAGGCGGTGGCGCTTGGCGGCAGCTTCTCGGCCGAGCATGGGGTGGGGCTGTCGAAGCGCGCCACCCTGGCTGCGCACAAGGACCCGGTCGCGCTGAGCGTGATGGCGGCGATCAAGGCGGCGCTCGATCCGAAAGGCATCCTGAACCCCGGCAAGATGCTGCCCTGAGCCGCAGGGCGCCCCCGGCGCCCCCTTGCATCGCGCTGCGCCCCGGCGCATGAGGCGGCATTGCCCGAGGTGACGATGCCGTTTCTTGCCCCGTTCCGACCGATCCTGCGCGACCCCGCGCTGCTGCTCGCCGCGGCGCTGCTGCTGCTTTATGGCGCCCATGCCGCGACGATGGCGCCCTATGTCTCGGCGCTGGCGGTCACCGTCTTTCACCTGAGCGACAGTGCCTTTTCGCTGCTGCTGGTGGTGGCCTCGGGGCTGGCCGTCTCGTCTTCGGTGGTGTTCGGCATCCTTGCCGACCAGCGCGCGAACCGGCGCGGCATTGCGCTCGTCACCGGGGTGTTCCTGACGCTGGGCACCGGGCTGGTCATCCTCGCGCCGAACGCGCCGGGCTTCGCGTTTGCCCATGCGCTGCTTCTGCCGCTCTCGGGCTCGTTCTTCGGCCAGCTCTTCGCGCTCGCCCGGCTTGCCGCCACCACCCACCCGGAACAGGACCGCCGCGCCGTGCAAAGCACGCTGCGCGCGCTTTTCGCCGTGCCATGGGTGGTGGTGCTGCCGGTCTGGGCGGTGGCCTTCCGCGCCGGCACACCGCTGACCGCGGTCTATCCCGTGTGCGTCACGCTCTCGGTCGCGATCCTCGCCCTCACCGTGCTGTTCTGGCCCCGCGACGGCGCGACACGCTGGAGCGATACCCGCTCCGGCCTCACCTTCCGCCAGTCGCTGGGCGAGATCGCCGGCGGGCGGGTTCTGGCGCGGGTGCTGGCGCTCGGCACGATCCATGGCGCGGTGACGCTTTACCTCGTCGTCATCGGCCTTGTCTTCGCGGCGGTGCCGGGGCGGGGCGCCGGGGCGACGGCGCTCTATGCGGGCATCATGGCCGGGCTCGAGGTGCCCTTCATGCTGGCGCTGCCGCGCATTCTGGGCCGGGTCGAGGCGCGCAGCCTGATCTGGGTGGGCATGGCGCTTTACGCCGTCCACCTTGCCGGGATCCCGCTCCTGGCCGGCACCCCCTTCGTCTGGCTGCTGATGCTGCCCGGCGCCGCGGGGGGCGCGATCGTGCTGACCCAGCCGATGGCCTATCTGCAGGAGCTGCTCAGCGACCGCCCCGGTGCCGGCGCCTCGCTGATGGCGCTGCAAAAGCTTGCGGGCGACAGCATCTGCGCCGCCACCTTCGCGATCGGCACCACGCTTGGCGGCTATGGGCTTGTGGCCGGGCTGGGGGCGGGGCTCGGCGTCCTCGGCGCGGGCATGCTGTGGTGGATGGACCGCCGCCCGGTCTGAGCTCAGGGCGCGGGCTTCGGTTGCGCCTTTGCGAGCAGTTCGAGCACCTTCGGCCCGAGGGCTGCCACCACCAGCTTCACCCCCGCGGCCGAGGGGTGGATGTTGTCGCCCTGCATCAGCCCGCGCGCGGCGCGCTCCTCGGGCGGCAGCGCGGCAATCGGCGCGAGCAGGTCGGGCAGCAGCAGCGCGTGATACTTCTCCGCAAGCGCCGGCCAGATCGCGTCGAACTCGGCCTTGTAGGCGGGGCCGTAATTGCCGGGCGCGGGCAGCCCCACCAGCAGCACCGGCAGCCCGCGCGCCGTCACCGTGGCGAGGATCGCGTCGAGGTTCGCGCGCGCCGCGGCGGGCGGCAGGCCGCGCAGCAGGTCGTTGCCGCCAAGTTCCACGATCACCGCATCAATGCCGGGGGTCAGCGACCAGTCGATCCGCGCCCGCCCGCCGGCCGTGGTGTCGCCCGAGACGCCGGCATTCACCACCTGAACCTCGGTCCCCTGCGTGGCGAGCCACCCCTGCAGCTGCGGCACCAGACCCTCGCCCGGCGTCAGCCCGTAGCCCTGGGTGAGACTGTCGCCGAAGGCCAGCACCTCGGGCATTTCCGCCGCGGCAGGCAGGACGAGAGCAAGGAAAGCCGCCGCCGCCAGCTTGCACAGCCGCGCGCGCGGCCCATATCCGAAGACAGGCACGGAAAAATGGTTTCTCATGACGGACACGGTCCTTTCGCTCGACGACGCCCGGCTCACCCTTGACGGCAATGCCGGCCCGGTCGAGATCCTGCGCGGCATTTCGCTGAACATCAACCGGGGCGAGAGCGTCGGGCTGACCGGCCCCTCGGGCTCGGGCAAGTCCTCGCTGCTGATGCTGATGGGCGGGCTGGAGCGGGCGAGCGGCGGCCGGGTCACGGCGCTGGGGCAGGACCTGACGGCGATGGATGAGGACGCGCTGGCCCGCTTTCGCCGCGGCGCGATGGGGATCGTGTTCCAGTCCTTCCATCTGGTGCCGACGATGACAGCGCTGGAAAACGTCGCGCTGCCGCTCGAGATCGCCGGGGTGGGCGACGCCCGCGCGCGCGCCGAGGCCGAACTTGCCGCCGTGGGCCTTGCGCATCGGCGCGGCCATTACCCGTCCGAGATGTCGGGGGGCGAGCAGCAGCGCGTGGCGCTGGCCCGGGCCGTGGTGCCGCGTCCGGCGATCCTGCTGGCCGACGAGCCCACCGGCAATCTCGATGCTGCAAACGGGGCGGCGATCATGGACCTGCTCTTCGGCCTGCGCGACCGGCACGGGGCGACGCTCGTCCTCGTCACCCATGCGCCCGAGCTTGCCGCGCGCTGCGACCGGGTGGTGCAGATCGCCGACGGGCGGGTGCGGGCATGAGCCTTGCCTGGCGCATCGCCCGGCGCGAGCTGCGTGGCGGGCTTCGCGGCTTTCGGGTCTTCCTGCTGTGCCTGATGCTCGGTGTCGCGGCGATTGCCGCGGTGGGGCTGGTGCGCGGCGCGATCCGGGCGGGGCTGGCCGATCAGGGCGCGGTGCTGCTGGGGGGTGACGCACAATACGAATTCACCTATCGCCGCGCCACGGCGGAGGAGCGCGACTGGATCGCCGCCCATGCCGGGCGGGTGTCGGAACTGGTCGCCTTCCGCTCGATGCTGAACGCGGGCGACGACTATGCGCTCACCCAGGTGAAGGCGGTCGATGGCGCCTATCCCTTGACCGGGACGCTGGCGCTCGACCCGCCGCTATCGCCCGCGGCGCTGGCCGGGCAGGGCGGCGTGCCGGGCGCCTTCCTCGACCCGGTGCTGGCCGACCGGCTCGGGCTGAAACCGGGCGACCGCTTCGCCCTGGGCGGACAGGCGTTCGTGATGATGGCGCGGATCCTGCGCGAGCCCGACAGTACCGGCGCGGGCATCGCCTTCGGGCCGCGCAGCATCGTCTCGCTCGCCGCGATCGAGGCCGGGCCGCTTCTCGCCCCCGGCTCGCTTTACGAAACCCAATACCGCGTCACGCTGCCTGCCGGCGCGACGCTCGACACGCTGAAACCCGCGGCGCTGGCCCGGTTCGAGGGGGCGGGGATGCGCTGGAGCGACAGCCGCCGCGCCGCACCGGGGGCCGAGCGCTTCACCGACCGGCTGGCGACCTTCCTGGTCCTCGTCGGGCTGGCGGGGCTTGCGGTGGGCGGCGTCGGGATCTCGGCCACCGTCTCGGCCTGGATCGAGCGCAAGGCCGAGACCATCGCCACGCTGCGCGCGCTGGGCGCGACCTCGGGCACGATCCGCGCGGCCTTCCTGATCCAGCTTGCGGTTCTGGGCGCGGCGGGAATCGCGGCCGGGCTGATCCTGGGGGCGGGGGCGGTGCTCGCCGCCTCGGGCGCGATCGCGCGGGCAATGCCGGTGCCGGTCGAGGTCGGTCTTTCGGCCCGCCCGCTGCTCGAGGCGGCGCTTTACGGCGCGCTGACGGCCGCGATTTTCGCGCTCTGGCCGCTGGCCCGGATGTCGGCGCTGCGTGCGGCGACGCTTTACCGCAGTACCGGGCGCGGCCGCAGCCTGCCGCCCGCGGGGTCGCTTGTGCTGATCGGCGTGCTTGTTGCCACGCTGGTCGGAGCGGCGGCCGCACTGTCGGGCGAGGTCGGGCTGACGCTGTCGGCCTTTGCCGGCGTCGCGGGCGCGCTTGGCCTGCTGGCACTGGCGGCGCTTGGGTTGCGCCGGCTTGCCCGCGCGGCGATCCCGCTGGCACAGGGCCGGCCCGCGCTGCATGCGGCGCTGGCCGCGATCGGCGGGCCGCGCTCCGAGGCGGTGGCAGTGGTGCTGTCGCTCGGTCTCGGGCTGTCGGTGCTCTCGGCCGTGGGCCAGATCGACGCCGGGTTGCGCGGCGCCATTGCGCGCGACCTGCCGCAGGTGGCGCCGGCCTATTTCATCATCGACATCCAGCCCGACCAGCTTGCCCCGCTGCTCGCCCGGCTGCGGGCCTTTCCCGAGGTGAGCCGCGTCGACACCGCGCCGATGCTGCGCGGCGTGATCACCCGGATCAACGGCCGCCCGGCGCGCGAGGTGGCGGGCGATCACTGGGTGCTGCGCGGCGACCGCGGCGTGACCTTCGCCGACACCCCGCGCGAGCGGTTGACCGCCGGCACCTGGTGGCCCGAGGGCTATGCCGGCCCGCCGCAGGCAAGCTTTGCCGCGAAGGAGGCGGCGGAACTCGGCCTGAAACTGGGCGACCGGATCACCGTGAACATCCTTGGCCGCGACATCGCGGCGACGATCACCTCGCTGCGTGATGTCGATTTCTCGACCGCCGGCATCGGCTTCGTGCTGACGCTGAACCCCGCGGCGCTGGCGGGCGCGCCGCACACCGACCTTGCCACGATCTATGCCCCCGAGGCGAGCGAGGCGGCGATCCTGCGCGATCTGGCGCGCGCCTTCCCGAACATCACCGCGATCCGGGTGCGCGACGCGATCGCGCGGGTGAGCGAGGCGCTGGCCACCATCGCCCGGGCGGTGGCGCTGGCGGCCTCGGTCACGCTGGCGACGGGCTTCACCGTGCTGATCGGCGCGGCGGCGGCGGGGGAGGGCGCGCGGGCGCGCGAGGCGGCGCTTCTGAAGACGCTGGGCGCCACGCGCGGGATGATCCTGCGCTCGTTCGCGCTGCGTGCCGCGCTGGCCGCCGCCGCCGCCGGGATCATCGCTGTCGCGGTCGGCGCACTGGCCGGCTGGGCGGTGCTGCATTTCGTGATGGAGGCGAGCTATCGCTTTGCGCCGGGGCCTGCGGCGGCGATCGCGCTGGGCGGTCTTGGCGCGGTGCTGATCGCCGGGCTTGTCTTTGCGCTGCGCCCGCTGGCGGCCCGCCCGGCGCGGGTGCTGCGCGAAAACGAATGAGGCCGCCCGGAGGCGGCCTTCCTGCGCCGCAGCGGGGCGCGTCGGGGGAGCGGGATCAGCCGCGCAGGCCGGCGTCTTTCAGGATGCCGCGGCGCTTCGCCTCGTAGTAGTAGCCGCGCGCATACCAGCCCACGGCTTCCTTCTCGTTGCCATCGGCGCAGAGCCAGGCGCCGCGCAGGTACTTCACCGCGTATTTCAGATTCGTCTCGGCATCGAGCAGCTCGCGCGACGAGCCCGAGAAGCCCATGGTCGAGGCGGTGCGCGGGTCGATCTGCATCAGGCCCATGTAGGAGCCGTTGCGCGCCGTCGGGTTGTAGCCGCTTTCGCGCTGCACGATGCGGTGCACCAGCGTGCGCGGCACCTCGTAATGATCGGCATATTTGTTGATGAGACCGCGCAGTTCGGTGCTTTCGCCGGGCTGCAGCGGCAACTGATCCGGGGACATGCCCTTCGAGGACGCGCGGGGGTCTGCGCCGCAGGCGGCGAGGGCAAGAACCAGGGGCAACGTCAGCAGAAAGCTGCGGCGGATCATCATCGGGAACTGCTCCATTCCTCATTTGATTACAACATTGATACAATCACGTGAGAAAGCCGCCTAGCGCGCAGCAAAGCCCCGGCGTGCCGATAAGCGGGATCTCGCCGAAAGGCTTTGACATCCGCCCCGTCCTCGGGCCCACTCGGATCAGCCCAGGAGGTGCCATGTCCTTAGCAACGCAGGAAAATCCCGTCGATCTGTGCATTATCGGCGGTGGCGTGAACGGCTGCGGCATCGCCCGCGATGCGGCCGGTCGCGGCCTCTCGGTTCTGCTTTTCGAGCAGGCAGACCTCGCACAGGCCACCTCTTCGGCTTCGACCAAGCTGTTTCACGGCGGGCTGCGCTATCTCGAATATCTCGAGATTCGCCTCGTGCACGAGGCGCTCGCCGAGCGCGAGGTGCTGCTTGCGGCCAGCCCCCACATCAGCCACCCGATGCGCTTCGTGCTGCCGATCGACCCGGCGATGCGCTTTCCGACCGACACGCCGGTCGGCCGGCTGATGGAGCTGTTCCTGCCCTGGCTGAAGGGGAAGCGGCCGGCGGCGATGATCCGGGCGGGGCTGTTCCTGTACGACCACCTCGGCGGCCGGCGCACGCTGCCCGGCACCCGCGCGCTCGATCTGCGCCGCGATCCGGCCGGCGCGCCGCTGCGGCCGGGCTTTGCCAAGGCCTATGAATATTCCGACGGCTGGGTCGATGACGCGCGGCTGGTGGTGCTGAATGCGCGTGATGCTGCGGCGCGCGGCGCCGAGATCCGCACCCGCAGCCGGGTGACCGAGGCGCATCGCGAGGGCGATCTGTGGCGCGTCGTCACCCCGGCGGGCAGCTTCTGGGCGCGGGCGCTGGTGAATGCCGCCGGGCCCTGGGTCGGCGAGGTGATCCGTGACACCATCCACGTGCCCTCGACCGAGGGGGTGCGGCTGGTGCGCGGCTCGCATATCGTGACGCGGCGCCTCTTCGATCACGACCGCGCCTATTTCTTTCAGGGGCGCGACGGGCGGATCTGTTTCGCCATCCCCTACGAGGAGGATTTCACCCTGATCGGCACCACCGATCAGGATTACCGCGGCGCCCCGGGCGCGGCGCAGTGCAGCGAGGACGAGATCACCTATCTCTGCGCCTTCGTGTCCGAGTATTTCGCCAAACCCGTGACCCCCGCCGATGTGGTCTGGACCTATTCCGGCGTGCGGCCGCTTTATGACGACGGGGCCAGCTCGGCCACCGCGGCGACGCGCGACTATGTGCTGCGGCTCGATGCCGAGGGGGCGCCGCTGCTGAACATCTTCGGCGGCAAGATCACCACCTATCGGCGGCTGGCCGAGGCGGCGCTGGCAAAGCTTGCGCCCTTCTTCCCCGCGGCGACCGGCCCCTGGACCGCCGGTGCGGCGCTGCCGGGCGGCGACTTCCCGATCGACGGCCGGCCCGCACTCGCCGCCGATCTGATCCGCGACTATCCGTTCCTGAGCGCGCCCTGGGCGGCGCGGCTGGTGCGCAGCTATGGCACCGGGGCGCGCGCCTGGCTGGGCGCGGCGCGCACGGCCGGGGATCTGGGCGCGGATCTGGGCGCCACCCTGACCGAGGCCGAGCTGCGCTGGCTCGTCACCCGCGAATGGGCGGTGACGGCCGAGGACGTGCTGTGGCGGCGCAGCAAGCTTGGCCTGCGGCTGGGCCCGGCGCAGGTGCAGGCGGTGGAGGGGATGCTGGCGCAGATCCGTGCGGAAGCCGGGATGACGGAGGCCTGAGGAGAGGCCGGGAGGAGAGGATGAGCGAGATTCTGGCCCTTGACCAGGGCACCACTTCGTCACGCGCGATCCGTTTCGCGGTGACCGGCACGGGCGGGCTGACCCCGGTTGCCACGGTGCAGCGCGAATTCGCGCAGATCTACCCGCGCCCGGGCGAGGTCGAGCACGACCCCGAGGAGATCTGGGCGACGACGCTGTCTTGCGCGCGTGCCGCGATGAGCGACGCGGTGGTGGCGATCGGCATCACCAATCAGCGCGAGACGACGGTGATCTGGGACCGCGCCAGCGGCGCGCCGATCGCCAATGCGCTTGTCTGGCAGGACCGCCGCACCGCCCCGGCCTGCACCGCCCTGCGCGATGCGGGCGCCGAGGCCGAGGTGACGGCGAAGACCGGGCTGCTGCTCGACCCCTATTTCTCGGCCACGAAGATCGGCTGGCTTCTGGATGCGGTGCCCGGTGCCCGGGCGCGGGCCGAGGCGGGGGCGCTGGCCTTCGGCACTGTCGACGCCTTCCTGATCTGGCGGCTGACCGGCGGGCGGGTACATGCGACCGACGCCACCAATGCCGCGCGCACGATGCTCTATGACATCGAACGCGGCGAGTGGGATGCCGATCTGTGCCGGATGTTCGGCGTGCCGATGGCGCTCTTGCCCGAGGTGCGCGACTGCGCCGACGAGTTCGGCGCCACCGATCCCGCGCTGTTCGGCCGGGCGCTGCCGATCCGCGGCGTGGCGGGCGATCAGCAGGCGGCGGCGATGGGGCAGGGCTGTTTCGCGCCGGGGATGATGAAATCGACCTATGGTACCGGCTGCTTTGCGCTGCTGACGACCGGCGCGGCGCGCATCGCCTCGGGGCACCGGCTGCTGACCACGGTGGCGAGCCGCTTTGCCGGGCGCACACATTTCGCGCTCGAGGGCTCGATCTTCGTCGCGGGCGCGGTGGTGCAATGGCTGCGCGACGGGCTGAAGCTGATTGACAGCGCGGCCGAGACGCAGGCGCTGGCGGAAACCGCGGACCCCGCGCAACAGGTGCTGATGGTGCCCGCCTTCACCGGCCTTGGCGCGCCCTGGTGGCAGCCCGAGGCGCAGGGCGCGATCTTCGGCCTGACCCGCGGCACCGGCCGGGCCGAGATCGCCCGCGCCGCGCTGCAATCGGTGGGCTATCAGACCCGCGACCTGTGGGAGGCGATGCGCGCCGATGCCGGCACGCTCGATCTGGGCGTGTTGCGCGTCGATGGCGGCATGGCGCGCTCGGACTGGACGATGCAGTTCCTGGCCGACATCCTCGGCGCCCCGGTCGACCGGCCGGTGGTGACCGAGACGACGGCGCTTGGCGCGGCCTGGCTTGCGGGCTGGCAGTCGGGGCTGTGCCCGGGGCCCGAGGAGGCCGGCCGGCACTGGGCGCTCGAGCGCCGGTTCGAGCCGGCGATGGCCGAGGCGCCGCGCGCGGCGGCCTATGCGCGCTGGCGCCGTGCCGTCGCGGCAACGATTTCGGTCTGATCGGCGCGGCCGGCTCGACAGCGCCGGGGCAGGGGCGTAGCCCGGGCGCGGGCGCGCCCATGGGGCGGGCCTGCCATGGCGGGGAGGCATGGGTTCCGCAACGGGGGGGAAGAAAGACCCAACAGGAGCAAGACCGAATGCCTCTCATGCAATACCACGTCATCAAGGGCCGCACGCCGGAAGAGATCGAGCTGCTGCTCGACACCGCCCACGAGGCGATGGTGCGCACCTTCAAGGTGCCGCAGGGCGACCGCTATCAGATTCTGACCGAGCACGCGCCGAGCCATCTGAAGGCGCTCGACACCGGGCTGGGCATTCCGCGCACCAAGAAATTCGTGCTGCTGCATGTGGTGTCGCGGCCGCGTGGGCGCGAGGCGAAGGTGGCCTTCTATGAAAACCTCTGCGCCGATCTGCAGGCGAAATGCGGCATCGCGCCGAGCGACGTGATGATCTCCTTCACCGAGAACGGCGACGAGGACTGGTCCTTCGGCCATGGCCGGGCGCAGTTCCTGACCGGCGAGCTGTGAGCGCAGGCGGGGGGCGGTGACCGCCCCCTTCCGGTCAGAACCGGGCGCGGCGCAGGCGCAGCGCGTTCGTCACCACGAAGACCGAGGAGAAGGCCATCGCGCCCGCGGCCAGCATCGGCGACAGGCCCGGCCCGCCGAAGGGGCGCAGCACGCCCATGGCCACCGGGATCAGCGCGACGTTATAGGCGAAGGCCCAGAACAGGTTCTCGCGGATGTTGCGCATCACCGCGCGCGAGAGCCTGAGCGCACGTGCCGCGCCGCGCGGGTCGTCGCCCATCAGCACCACCTCGGCCGCCTCGATCGCGACATCGGTGCCGGTGCCGATCGCCAGCCCCACATCCGCCGCCGCAAGCGCCGGCGCGTCGTTGATGCCGTCGCCGACGAAGGCCACGGCGCCGGTGCCGCCAAGCGCGTTCACCGCCGCGACCTTGCCCTCGGGCAGGACCTCGGCCAACACCCGGGTGATGCCGAGCCGCCGCGCCACCGCCTCGGCCGTGGGTTTCGCGTCGCCGGTGACAAGCGCCACCTCGATGCCTGCGGCCTGCAGCGCCGAGACCGCCTCGGCGGCGTGTTCCTTGATCGGGTCGGCGACGGCCATAAGGGCGATCGCCGCGCCGTCGCGGGCAAGATAGATGGGGGTCTTGCCCTCGCCGGCAAGGGCCAGCGCCTGTGCCGCGAGCGGGCCGATGTCGACGCCCGCCTCGCTCATCGCGCGGGCATTGCCAAGCAGCACCGCGTGGCCATCGACCTCGGCCGAGAGGCCGCGGCCGGGCAGGGCCTCGACCTTGCGTGCGCGCGGCAGGGGCAGGCCGCGCGCCGCGGCGGCCGCCACGATGGCGCGGGCGAGCGGGTGTTCCGAACGCGCCTCGGGCGCCGCGGCGGTGGCAAGCGCGTCCTCGGCGGTGATGCCCGCGACCGGGATCAGGTCGGTCAGCTCGGGGTGGCCAAGGGTCAGCGTGCCGGTCTTGTCGAAGGCGAGGGTCTTCACCTCGGACAGGCGCTGCAGCGCGTCGCCGCGGCGGAACAGCAGGCCAAGCTCCGCGCCGCGCCCGGTGCCGACAAGGATCGAGACCGGCGTTGCCAGCCCCATCGCGCAGGGGCAGGCGATGATCATCACCGAGATTGCCGCGACGAGGGCATGGGTGAAGCCCTGCCCCGCCAGCATCCAGATCGCGAAGGTCAGCAGCGAGAGCGCCATCACCACCGGCACGAAGACCCGGGTGATCTTGTCGACCAGCGCCTGCACCGGCAGCTTCTGGCCCTGCGCTTCCTCGACCAGCGCGATGATGCGCGCGAGCACCGTGTCGGTGCCGGTCGCGGTGACGCGGAAGGCGAGCGCCGTCTGCCCGTTCACCGTGCCGCCGGTGATCTCGGCGCCCGGGGTCTTTTCGACCGGGGCCGGTTCGCCGGTCAGCATCGATTCGTCGATCCAGCCATGGCCCTCGGTCACCAGCCCGTCGACCGCGACGCGCTCGCCCGGCGCCAGCAGCACGATGTCGCCCGGCGCCAGCTCCTCGACCGGCAGCTCGACGGTGCCGCTTTCGCGCGCGACCCGGGCCGTGGCCGGGCGCAGCGCGACGAGCCGAGAGATCGCCTCGCCGGCGCGTCCCTTTGCCCGCGCCTCGAGCCAGCGGCCGACAAGGATCAGTGTGACGATCACCGCCGCCGCCTCGAAATAGACCGAGCGGGCCGAGACGGGCAGCAGGCCCGGCGCGATGGTCACCACCGCGGAATAGAGGAAGGCCGCCAGCGCCCCGATGGCGACAAGCGAGTTCATCTCGGGCGCGCCGCGCAGCAGCGCCGGGATGCCGATGCGCAGGAACACCCGGCCCGGGAAGGCCAGCACCAGCGCGGTGAGGACAAGCTGGATCCACCAGCTCGCGCGCTCGCCGATCGTGTGCATCACCGCCATGTGGAAGCCCGGAACCAGATGCGAGCCCATGGCCAGCACGAAGACCGGCAGGGTGAGCGCGGCCGAGATCAGCACCTGCCGCTTCAGCTTTGCCGCCTCCGCCGCCTGCCGCTCGGCGACTGGCGCGGCGGGGGCATCGGCGGTGGCGATGCGCGCGCCATAGCCCGCGCCCTCGACCGCCTTCACCATTTCGGAGGGGGCGACGGCGCCCTGGGCATAGCCCACCTGCGCGGTCTCGGTGGCCAGGTTGACCGAGGCCTCGATCACCCCGGGCAGCGCGGTCAGCGCCTGTTCGACATGACTGACGCAGCTCGCGCAGGTCATGCCGGTGATGTCGAGCTTCGCCTCGGCGCGGTTGACCGGATAGCCCGCCTTGGCCAGCGCCGCGGCGAGCGAGGCGGGGGTGGCAGGGGCCTCGAACTCGACCCGGGCCGAGCGCGCCATCAGGTTCGCCGCGGCGCTTTTCACGCCCGGCTCGGCGCTCAGCGCGCGCTCGACCCGGCCGGTGCAGGCGCCGCAATGCATTCCGTCGATGGTGAACGTGGTCTTGGACATCGGGCACCTCCAATGCTTCACTTGGAGCGCGCCCCCGCCCGGGTCAACTCTCCGGAAAACATTCCTGAACTTGAATTTGTGCTATGGCGATGCTAGCTGAGGCGAAAGCGCCTTCCAACCGATCCACCCCCGTCACGGAGTCCCCCCATGAACCTCGACCGCACGATCTTCGCCTTTGCCGGCGTGATGGTCCTGATCAGCGTGCTGCTGACCTGGTATGTCTCGCATTACTTCCTGTGGTTCACCGTCTTCATCGGCCTGAACCTGCTGCAATCGGCCTTCACCGGCTTCTGCCCGGCGGCGATGATCTTCGCGAAGCTCGGCTTCAAGACCGGCTGCGCCTTCCAGGGCAAGTGAGCCCCGCGCCGGACAGATTTCGGGACAGGGCGGGGGAACCCGCCCTTTTCCTTTTCCGTTGAGGGGGGCAGGGCGCCCTGATAGCCTTGCCGCAACGATAACCGGAGACCGCGATGCTTCGCCGCACCCTTCTGACCACTCTCGCCGTGCTGCCCTTCGCGGGCACTGCCCTGGCCGCCCAGACCACCGCCACCGGCTCTACGGCCTCGAACCCGGTCGAGGTGCTGCCGCCGGAGAAGCCCGCGCCGCAATGGCCGATCGCGAAGCGCTATTACCCGACCGAGGTGAACGTCCGCCCGGAGTTGGCCGTGGGCTCGATCATCATCGTCTCGGACAAGTTCTTCCTCTACCACGTCATCGCGCCGGGCAAGGCGATGCGCTATGGCGTGGCGGTGGGCAAGGACGAGCTGAAATTCCGCGGCACCGCCTATGTCGGGCGCAAGGTCGAATGGCCGAGCTGGAAGCCGACGCCCGAGATGGTCAAGCGCTCGCCCGACCATTACGCGAAATATGCCGAGACCGGCATGCCCGGCGGCCCGGGCAACCCGCTCGGCGCGCGGGCGATGTACCTTTATCAGGACGGCCGCGACACGGCGATCCGCATCCACGGCACCACCGAGCCGAGCTCGATCGGCCATGCGGTGTCGAACGGCTGCCTGCGGATGGTCAACGACCTGTTCCAGTCGGTTCCCGTCGGCACGCCGGTGACGGTCTACTGACGGCGAGCGCTGGCGCTGATCGCCTCGGGGCGGGGACAGACGCCCTCGGCTGTTGCCGCGTGATTCTTGACGGCGCCGATCCTCCGGGCGAAGCGAGCGTCGCCGAGCCGCCCCCGGAACGGCTGAGGATCGTCGCCGCACCATTTCTGCCGGGTATGCAGGACCGCGCCCGGCACAGCTCCTGAAACCGCCGCAGCCTTGCCGCCCCTCTCGGGATGTCCTGATCCCTGTGCCGGCGGCAATGAGCGACGAAACCCGCAGGACCCGTGGCGGTCGGGCCGCCGGGGAACCTCTGCGCCTTTCGGTCATGGATGGCGTCACCAGAAGCGGGGCGACGCCAGGGCGCTGGAGCCCCCCTGGCCGGGACCGTTTCCCGATCGAGGAAAAGGCGAGGCCCGGTCCGGCGGTGGTCACGGCGGTTCTCGGCGTCAGGGATCAAGGCAAGTGGCCGGTCAACGCCAGGTGGTTTTCGGCGCGAAATCCACCGTCGCGGGGCAGGCAACGCAAGCGGGGGCGGCGGCGCCATGAAGTGGCGGCAGATGCGGTCCTGCCAGCGCCGCATCTGCCGCCTTGTCCGGCCGCCGCCAATGGTCATCGCGCCGGGTGGGCAGGGGCGCGCAGATTTTGCGCGCAAGCCCCTTGACGCCCCGCGCGCCATCGCATAGCTACGCGCCACAGCGTGGCTAGGTAGCTCAGCAGGTTAGAGCACGTGACTCATAATCACGGGGTCGGGGGTTCGAGTCCCCCCCTCGCCACCAACGCTCCCCCCCCCTTGTTTTAAAGAGACGTCGCTGGATCACTCGGCCTGATGTGGCGGCGCAGCGGCTTCCGGACGAATGTGCATTAGCTTATGGACGAAAATTTTATGGCAGAGGCACGGGCCCGTCCGCCGTCACCGTGATCGGCGGCGGAAGCCGCGTCTGCTCCGAGGCATCCGCGCCATGCGGCAAGACCAGCGTCACGTGCCAGACACCGCCGTTCTGATCGGGTTGGCCGAAGATCCAGTCGTGCGGCGCCTCAGGATCTGCGGTGTAGGTGCCGAGATCGAGCGCCACACCGTTCAGCACCAGAACATCGCCTGCGACGGAGACCACCAGCGTGTCGTCGCGGCGCATCGGGCTCAGGGTGATGAGAAACATGTCTGGCTCCCTTCGGTCAGTACCAGCGACCGATGGCGCTGAAATCGACGGTGAAGTTGTTGACGTTGGAGTTCGCGGCAAACGAGCATCACGCTCGCCGATGAGATGCCGGTCACCCGGACCTTGAGCTAGGCCGCCGCGCCGGTGCGCAAAGACCCGTTCACCGCAAGATTGCCGGTTGCGGTGAAACTTGCCGGGAAGGTCCAGGAATATTCCGTCGAGCGCCAGATCGCGCCTTCGGCCGTCATGATCGGCCTCGCCGCGCCGACCGCCGAATAGGTGCAGATCTGCGTGCCGTCGGCAAAGCGCACGTATTCCCCGTTGGCATTGCTGCCGCGTTCGATCTCACGGCGGAGCACCCAATACGTGCCGTCACATCGCGCCACGGTGTCGGCGGTAGTCAGGATGTAGCCTGGAGGCAATGCCTGGCCTGTGATCGTCCGGCACGGTTTCGCGCCGGTGCCATCGATAACGAGTGTTGCGGCGCCAGTATTGGTCATGCTCGCGCGGAACCGTACCTCGGTGCCAGGGGAAATGCCCGGCAGCCCGGCAGTGACGACGATAGCATTTGCCGATCCGCTATAGGCGCCACAGGCGGACTGGGCCGGCAGTGCATTTCGAGCCTATATGCAACAGCAGCCACTTCACGAATGGCGTCACTCGGCCACAAGGTCCTCATTCCCGCCCCCTTTACCCTTACACCAGATCCCAGCCGCGCCGGGCGCATAGCACGCTGGCGCGGCGATAAGCCGCCAGCACATCGTCCGCAGTAAGCGCCGACTTCCACACGGTCGCCATCCGGAGAGACAGGTCATCGGATCCATACGAGGAGCCCATGTCAGCGATCCGCCCGCGGCCAGAGCCCGGGCGACGCCGTTGGCAGCGGCTGTCGTCAGAGTGCCTCCGTGGCCGAGGTGGATCGCAGTATCCGTGGGAGACAGGGATGCTGCGACAAACGCCCAGGCCCCGTTTGGCACCAAAGGTCCTGCCACCGCAGAGATGATCGCCGGATCCCCGGTCCCCGGCCGGATCGACAAATTCAGACCTACTGTATCGGCCGTAAAAATCCCGAACCCTGTGCCGCCAGGAGTCCCCGTATCCGTGCCGATGATCGGCAGAACGTTGGTGATGGTTCCGGATGGCCTCTGGTAAATCGCAGCGACGGTGATCTCCGTCTGATCTGGGGTACCGAGCAGCAGGCCACCGTAGGCCCCGTCCAGGACAACACGATCGCTCAGAACCGACGGAGTCGCGCCAGCGGGATTACTAGGAGCCGCGACATATGACGACATCCGGTTGCGCAGGACCCCCGGCACAGCTGCGTCAAAAATGTACTGCTCGGCCGCGCCGATCTCCGTCTCGGGGACGACATACCCCGCCGCGACGAGCATGGCGTAGTCCAGCTGATAGGGAGAGCCGCCAGCGACGGCAGGGCTCATTTTGGCAATGGTGCTCATGCGATGGGCCCCTTGATGGTTATATGGAATGCCGACTCTACTTCATACTCAGCGCCACTCAGCGCATGCCCGCCGTTTCGGAAAAACGCGGGATAGACTTTGTTGTACATCGCGCGGTTGTCGACGTAGACGAGCCGGCTCGGATCGCTCCATCCCTCGATGGCATGCCATTCTGCGGCGTACCGATCCCCCCAGACGAGGACCCGATCGGAGGCGGTCTCGACCTTGGCGAAATCCACTACCGACACATCCTACGAGGTCGTAGTACGGAGCACGCGCGGCGGGTGTGGGTGATCTGCATGGCGCCATCAGCAGTGTCGAGGCGCAGGACCGGCACCATCAGGAAAAACGCCATATCCACCGTCGTCCCATCCGAAACCAATTCACGGACATTGGTACGGATACGAGCCGAGGTGGGGAGTGACTGGGGCATGGCAATCCGGGAGCAGGTTGGTGCCCCCGGTTTTGCATGCCTGAAAAAGCGAAACCCCCGGACTAGGTCCGGGGGTGATGATGGGCGCGCGTCGCGCCTCGTTGGGCACCATGCGCCGCCGATCCCGGGCCGGTCAAGCGCCTGCACCGGCGGGACAGAGCGCGATATGCCGCCAGAGCGATTTTGACGCCTGTTTGACGCGGCATCTCCGGTCTGGACGGGCGACGGCAGCCCGCGCCGATCAAGGCCGCTCCTGCGCGCTCTCCGTCACGACTCGCATCAGAGGCCGATCCAGTCCTCGGCGAGCAGCATGATCTCCATTTCATCATCGGCCGAGACACCGAGGTAGGGCCGGGCTGGCATGGTGACCGTGTAGGCCGGAATATCGACTTCTGTGGCCTTGGCGCCCTCGGAATCTCGCGACACGAATTTCCGGCCGGTCACCCCGGTGGTCGGATCGTAGTGACGATAGATGCGGCCCTTGCGTGCCGGGATCGGGATGGTCCCGCCGAACTGATGGATTGCAGCATAGTGGCGGACGGGATCCTGATCGAGAACGCCGACCCGGGCCGCGTCATTGTCGGCATCCTGCGAGATCGCCGCAGCCAGGTGGATGCCGTCCTTCACGCCATTCGTGTTCAGGATCGTGAGAGGGAGCTGTCCCTTACGGGTGCGCTCCCGGATCGTCGCGGCCTTGAGCTTCGCCCAGGGGGTGCCGCTGGGGGCCGTCTGCTTGCGGAAATTCTCCCGGGCCGAGACTGCCAGAAGCTGTGCGACGTTCTTGTAGAAGCCGCGCCGCTCTTCCATGCGGTGCAGGAGCGCCGCAAGCGCCTCGCTGGCCTCCCGGTCGTTCACCTCGATCGAAAACGTGCGTTCCATATGGAAAACTCACATGTTGTGGGCTATATTACCCTTGTGTCGGCAATCCGATGAACGGTGATGTTCCTGGTAGGCACCCGACGCTACTGCCGGATCACCCCGGCGGGTCCTTACTTCCTCGGTCTCGACCAGACGAGCTTTCCGCCCCGGCGGCGATTGAGCAGCGCGCGATCCGGGTTCCCCTTCTTGTCGGTCGTGTTGTAGGCAGTGACTTCCTGCCACCACCGACGGCCGACTTCGAAGACCACCATCAGCCCCGATTTCCCATCGGTGCGGATGTAGCGCCGATCGACGACCAGCGCCTCTTCTCCCGTCTGCCGGTTGACCTTTCGCGCGACCCCGACCCAGATTTCATCCGGATCAAGCAGCGCTTCCGCGAGCAGTGGCGTGAGGGATGCGCGATCCCTCTTTCCTACCTTCCATGCGCCTGACGCCGTCTCGCGAAACAGCTCATCCGAGATCGGAAGGGTGGCACCGGTCGGATCGGTCCAGGGAACCGCGTGGCCAATCCCGGCGCCGAACGGCTCGAGGAATGCCGTGACGTAGTCCTCGTCGGGAAGATTGAGCGGCAGCGGTGTCGCGGTGATCCGCCACTCGCGGCCACCGTTGTAGGACCATCCGTATTTCTCGACGAGGCGGTCGAAATCAGCGGCGCAGGACTTGTATCCGCCACCGCCATCGACGGCAGCAGCGCCGCCTGAGCATAGACGTCGCAGACCTCGAGGATGTAGCGCTTCAGCCCAAGCATGATGCAGTAGAGCGCGAAGCCCAGCGACAGGTGGGTGGACTTTGACGATCCGCGCGGTGCGATCAGCAGCTCACGGGCGCCTTTCTCAGACGCAAGGATTTCCGGCGCCAGACGAAACACCGCCTCATGAAAAGTGACGGATCGCCCTTCACGTAGTGCGGCAGGTAGGTCTCGAGGAAGAAGCGGAAGCCATCCGCACCACGCACCCGCGCCAACCGGTCCCGCTTGGCGGCAGGATCGGTCGGGAAGGCATCGACGGAAAGATCGATCCAGCGGGCAAGCTCGTCGGCCTTCTGCTGGATGCTGTCCTTGAATTCCTTGACGCTGAGCTCCTTGCGTGTGGCGGTCGGGCGGGCAGCCATGGATCACCTCACGGCGCGAAGCGCAGCGAGAGGTGGTCCGCGAAGGGCCCGAGCAGTTCTTGAACGGCTTCGATGTGATGGGGGAACTTCTCGCGCACGAAGTCCACGAGCTCCTCGACCACGGCCTGGGCCCCCCCGAGCTCGGAGAGCTTCGGCGCGGCGCGCGAGGCTGCGGCGACCATCTTCGTGGTGGAATCGGCGAGCGAGGCCATCAGCTTGACCTTCGTCTCGACGTCGAGCGCGCCCTGTCTCCATCTTCTCGAGCGCATCCAGCGCGATGCGGCGGATCGGCCCGGCGCTGATTGCTGCGATTTCGATGAGGGCGGCGCGCACCGCGGCGCAGACGCCGGGCACCAACCCGCAGCGCGATCAGGCGATCCGCGCCGCCAGTGCCGGCCGCGACGTCGTGCAATCGGCCGACGCCAATGCCGTGCGCAGGTAGCCTCGAGTGCGTGGTGGTCGAGGGCAACAGCCCCCCTGGCTGATCCTCGCCTTCGCCGTCGCGCTTCTGCTCGACAGCCCCCTGCGCTGGCCCGAGGGGTTGTGTCCTGACGGTGGTTGGGGCGCAGATCGCGATCACCTATGTTCCACTGCTGCCGCAGATCTTCGACACCGCGGCGGCTCCGCTTTCCGACCGGGGGCTGGTCGTCGGAAACGGGGTCGTGTTCCTTGCCCTCATCGGGTTCGAGAAACCGATGCGCCTCACCTTTCTCGCGAGCAAGGCAGCCGCTGGCTGAACCTGACAAAGCATCGCGGGCCCCCAGCTCTGTGAATGATCGTGCCCGCCAGTCACCCTGCTTGAGATCCCGGCGGGCGACGGCGACGCTCAGACCCGAGCGAGCATCCCCCGCATGACATCGTCCATGGATACCACACCCCGCTCGCTGCCGTCGCGCGCCAGGACCGTGGCCAGACTGCCGGGGGCATCGAGAAGCTGGTGCGCGGCCTCTTCGAGCGTCGTTGTGCCGGGCAGCCGCAATGCGGGCCAGTCCTCGCCGGCAGGCTTCGGGTGCGCCACCGACCGCAGCCGCACCACCCGGCCGCGGTTCACCTCTTTCACGAAGGCGCGCACGTAATCGTTCGCCGGATGCCGCACGATCTCCTCGCCGGTGCCCTGCTGCGAGATCTCGCCCGCGCGCAGGATCACGATCTTGTCGCCAAGCCGCAACGCCTCGTCGAGGTCGTGGGTGATGAAGACGATGGTCTTCGAGACCTCCTGCTGGATGTCGAGCAGGACCGACTGCATGTCCATCCGGATCAGCGGATCGAGGGCCGAGAAGGCCTCGTCCATCAGCAGGATCGGCGCATCGTTGGTCAGCGCGCGGGCAAGTCCGACCCGTTGCCGCATGCCGCCAGACAGCTGTGTGGGATAGCGGTCCTCATAGCCCTTCAGCCCGACCCGCTCGATCCAGCGCCGCGCCTTTTCGGTGCTGCTGCTGCGCGGCTCGCCCTGGATGTCGAGGCCGTAGACGGCATTTTCGAGAACCGTGCGATGTGGCAGCAGCGCGAAGTTCTGGAACACCATCGCGGTCTTGTGGCGGCGGAACGCGCGCAGCGCCTCGGGTGACATCTTCGCGACGTCTTCGCCATCAATCAGCACTTCGCCCGCCGTCGGTGCAATGAGGCCGTTGATATGGCGCAGCAGCGTCGACTTCCCCGAGCCTGACAGCCCCATGATGACCGAGATCTTGCCCGCCGGCAGGTCGGTGGTGATGTCGCGCAGGCCGAGCGAGTGGTGGTGCTTGCGGTTGAGCTCGGCCTTGGTCATGCCGTCTTGGACCGCCGCGACGTGACGTGCCGGATCCGGTCCGAAGATCTTGTAGAGGTTTCGGATCGAGATCCCCGGGACGGTCTCTTCCTCGTCGGGGGTGAGCGTCTGGATCTGGGCGGTCTCAGTCATCGAGCACCTCCGCATGTTTCTGAAGTCTCTTGCCGAAGGCCTGCGAGGCCCGGTCGAAGGAGATGGCGATGGCGACGAGGGCAAAGCCGTTCAGGAAGCCCATGGTGAAGAACTGGTTGTTGATCGCCTGAAGCACGTTCTTGCCCAGCCCGCCGACGCCCACCATCGAGGCCACGACGACCATCGCGAGCGACATCATGATGGTCTGGTTGACGCCGGTCATCAGCGTCGGCAGCGCCAGCGGCAACTGCACATTCCACAGCTTCTGCCGGGGCGAGGAACCGAAGGCGTCCGCGGCCTCGATCACCTCCTTGTCGACGAGCCGGATCCCGAGGTTGGTCAGCCGGATCATCGGCGGCGTGGCGTAGATCACCACGGCAATCAGCCCGGGCACCTTGCCGATGCCGAAGATCACCACGACCGGGATCAGGTAGACAAAGCTCGGCAGGGTCTGCATCACGTCGAGAAGCGGCATGATCCTCCGCTGTGCCCGGTCGGAACGTGCCGCGACAATGCCGATCGGCAACCCGAGCACGATCGAGATCAGTGTCGCCACGGTCACCATCGCCAAGGTGGTCATGGTGTCTTCCCACAGCCCGAAAAAGCCGATCGTGAGCAGCGCGGTGCCGGTGCCGAGGGCGATCTTCACACTGCGCGAGGCGAACCAGACGGCCGCGAGGATCAGCACGAGCATCACGAACCAGGGTGTCCCGGTGAAGATGGTCTCGAGCGTGTTGAGAAACCATTGCAATGGTCGCGTTGCGGCGTCGATCTGGTCGGAGAACTGGCGCACGAGGTCGCGGAACCCGTCGTCGATTGTCTTGCGCATCAGGCGCAGGCTTTTGCTCGACAGGGAGGGGAAATCGCACAGGGCTTCAGGCAGGCCCCAGCAGGATGATGCCATTAATCATGTCCTTTGGTCTCATGTCGGCGAGGCATGCGCCCCGCACGGGAAGGCGCGCGCGGTCATGCCCGCGCGCGCAGCTGCCGGTCTGGCGCGCTTAGAGTGTCGCCTCGACCTTTGCGGCCACCTCGGGGGAGACCCAGGCCTTCCAGACATCCGGATAGGTCTCGAGGAAATGATAGGCCGTATCCTCGTTGGTGCCCTGGTTGTCGGCCTGCCAGGCAAGGAATTTGCCGACCAGGTCATTCGACCAGCTGCGGGCCTTCAGGTAGTCCATCGCCACGGCGTTCTTCTCGGAAAACGCCTTGGTCACCACGGTGAAGACGTCCGAGGTCGGGTAGGCATTCGGCTTCGGATCCGGGCAATCGGGTTGCGAGGTGCAGGCATCCCACGCGGCCTTGTCGTTCGGCACCCCGGCCTCAAGCCGCGCCATCGGGTATTTGCCGAGGATCGCCGTCGGCGCCCAGTAATAGCCGAACCAGCCCTGCTTGCGTTCATAGGCACTGGCGATCGAGCCGTCGAGCCCCGCGGCCGAGCCGGTGTCGACCAGCTCGAAGCCCTTCGCCTCGGCCTCATAGGCGCGATAGAGGTTCTCGGTCGAGACCTGGCAGTTCCACCCCGACGGGCAGTTGAAAAGGGCGCCTTTCGACGGATCCTCGGGGTCGGGGAACAGCTCGGGATGCTTGAGCGCATCCTCGACGGTCCGGATCTCGGGATGGGCGTCGGCAAGGTATTGCGGGATCCACCAGCCTTCGACGCCGCCATCCCTCAGGATGTTTGCGCTGATCACCATCCGCTCCTCCGAGACGGCCGCATCGAGCGCCAGCTTCACGGCGTTGGCCCAGAGTTCCGGGGCGATGTCGGGTTCGCCCTTTTCATTCATCGAGGCGAAGGTCGGCATCGTGTCGCCGGTCACGAGGGTCACGTCGCAGCCATAGCCCTCCTCGAGGATGATCTTGTCGACCCAGGCCGCGACCCCTGCCGAGGCCCAGTTCATTTCCGCGATCGAGACAGCCCCGCACGAGCCCTCATCGGCCAGGGCAGGGGCGGCGCCAGCGCCGAGGCAAAGCGAAAAGAGCAGAGAAAACTCCAACTTCGTCATGACAATTATGTCCTTCGTCGTTGTGCAGCGCAAATGAAGACCCGCCGCGGCGCTGCCCGCGACGACCCGCTGGATTATTGAGACCCCGAATGAAGTGGCAGGATGCGCATGGGGCCAAGAGAGACGCTCGAAGCATCGCTCACATGTTCCGCCCAGAACGCGCCGAGGGCGCAGGCGGAACGGAGCCGGAAGGAACCGGCCTTGTTCTGCCTAGCCGAATTTCATCATTTTGACAACCAAGTGGCGGGAAATGTCCTCCGGATGAATGCACGGGCGGGGGGAAAGACCTGGTGGGGTTCCCGTCGGCGTTGCCTTCGCCGGGCGGGGGCTCGGCCTCCGAACTTGCCAAAAGGGCGTTGGTGAAAATCCCGACAGTCCCCGAGCACCGGCGTTGCCATGGCACGCGCTTGACCGCCCCGCCCCGATGCGCTACCTGCGGGCCCAGGTGCCGGGCACCTGCCGCCTGCAGACGCAAGTCACGGTGAAGCCCGGAACAAGACGACATCTCACCCTCGAAGCATTTCGCGCGGTGGGCAATGCAGGCCCCCATCCATCCTGAAATGCCTCTGAAGAGGAGTGAGCGATGTCTTTCGGGCACGCAGTCTCGCATGAGAATCCATTTCTGACGGCCCCCATCGGGCGGCTGTTTCTCTCAAACGCCCTTCCCATGGCCGTGGTCATGTCGATGGGCGGGATCCTGAATCTGGTTGACGGCGTTTTCGTTGGCCGCTTCATCGGGGCGGAGGCACTGGCGGCAGTCAGCCTCGCCTTTCCGGTGGCGATGTTGCTGGCCGCGCTTGCAACGCTGGTCGGCGGTGGCATGGCGAGCCTGCTGGCGCGGCATCTGGGGGCCGGGGACCGGCGCAGGGCGGGGCAGGTCTTCGCCGGGGCGCATGGGCTGGCGCTGGCGGTTTCGGCGCTGCTTGTGGCGCTCTGGTTCGGTTTCGGCGCGATGCTGGCCGATGCCATGGCCGCCGGCAATGCGCGGGTTGCCGGAATGGCGCGGGACTATCTGACGATCCTGATCTGCGGCGCGCCGATCTATCTGCTGCTCGGCCTGCACATCGACGCGTTGCGAAACGAGGGGCGCGCAGGGCTGATTGCGGCGTTTTCTGTGTTCGTGAACCTTTTCAACATCGGGGCGAACTGGCTTGGGATCGTCGTGCTCGATCTCGGGATTTCGGGCTCCGCCCTTGGCACCGTCACGGCACAGGCGCTTGGTCTGGTGCTGGCGCTTGGTGTTCGAGCGCGGGGCACGGGTCTGCTGCCGCTCCGGGTCCTGCGCCGCGAAAGCTGGGGCGCGGCTTGGGGGGCGGTCCTCGTCCTCGGCTTGCCCCTGTGCCTCAGCTTCCTCGGCATCGCCCTGGTCGCGAGCCTCGTCATGTTGGCATTGCACCGCCACGCGGCAGAGTATGCCCTTGACGTCGCGGCCTACGGAGGGGTTACGCGGCTTCTGGGCCTTGCCTTCCTGTCGCAGATGGCGATCGCGCTCGCCCTGCAAGGCATCGCAGGCAACAATGCCGGCGCCGGACGGCCGGACCGGGCCAGGGCTGCGCTGCGGCTGGCGATGGCGACGGCTTTCCTGTGGTGTCTTGCCGTGATGCTGACGGGGATCTTCGCCGGGCAGGCGGTCGGCGGCTGGTTCAGCGGGGACCCGCGGGTGATCGGGGCGGTTGCGCTCATCCTCCGCCCGATGCTGGCACTTTACGCGATCTCCGGTCCGATCCTCGTGTTGGCGATGTACTTTCAGGCCCTCGGCCAGCCGCGGCGGACGGCCGCGCTGACATTGGTCAAGCCGTGGCTGCTGATGCCCGCGCTGATCCTTGGCCTCTCCGCCGGGTTCGGGGCGCGGGGAATCTGGCTGGCCTTTCCGGTGGCGGATGTGGCCATGTTGCTGCTTGCGCTTCTGATCGGGCGCGCCACCCTGCGTCCGGTGCCCGGTTTCAGCATGGAGGATGCGGCATGACCATGACCATCGATGAGGTGAAAGCTCAGGCAAAGGCACTGCGCGCCGCCCTTCAGGCGCAGGGCAGCGCCGTCAGTCACGCACAGGCACTAGAGCTGATCGCTCGCCAGCATGGGGCCAAGGACTGGAACACACTCCATGCCCGGCTGGCGCTGCGCAACGAGCCGACCGAACTGGCGCTTGGCGACCGGGTCCGGGGCCGGTATCTCGGCCAGCCCTTTACCGGCAGGATCATCGGCCTGTCGGGGCCGGTGACCCACCGGCAGATCGAGATCCGCTTCGATCAGCCGGTCGATGTGGTCCGGTTCGAGAGCTTCTCGAACCTGCGCCAGCAGATCCGGGCAACGATCAACGAAAACTGGCGCTCGCATCGCTGCACCTCGGATGGCGTGCCACAGCTGATTGTGGTGAAGGAGGAGGGGTGAGGCCGATCGGCCGCTCGGGGCGCCGCATTTCGATCAAGGCTGAAGACGCTCAGGACAGTCATTCGGCCCCCCCGCGTCCCTGAACCGACATGCCGGTAGGGGGAGGGGATCTTTTCGGTGTCGGCTTCCTTGCGGATCTCTGCCGCTCGTCGAGAGCGCAGGGAACGGCCCGGCCTTTCCCGGATAGCCAAAAGCGTGCCCACATTGCAGTGCAGCTTCCCCGAAGCGGCCGTTCATGACCTGGCGCAGCAAAATCTCGGGCGAGCGTCGCTGATGCGGACGAAGCGGACGTTCGCGGCGATCCGACACCCGTTCCTCTGTCACAAATCTCGATCCTGTCCCGTCTTATAGGTATAGTCAGAGAAACGGAGACCGCGATGACCCCTCGCATGAACTACTACAAGGCCGCACCCGAAGCGATGAAGGCGATGATCGCGGCCGAGGAGACGACGAAGAGCTTATCTCTCCCTGAAGCACTGCGTGAGTTGGTCAAAATGCGCGTGTCGCAGATCAACGGCT